>BNJS01000557.1_pt1 | contig 58311 bp, 102 predicted proteins | sample 8540461 | NCBI WGS metagenome assembly BNJS01 (sample SAMD00202454, study PRJDB9452) | human saliva metagenome | isolation source: human saliva | place: Japan
TGCCAAAAGATATGCCCGTTTTACTGTATTGCTCCCCCGTTACGTGTGGTGCCGCCGCTGACCGAAAGCAGCTCCGCATAGCCCGGATTGATATATTTGAACGCCATACAGACCTCCTCAGCCCGACACCAGAAGCCCTTCTGCCTGAATGTCAACGCGTCACATCCTGCTGCGGTTTCTCGTCCGCTGTGCTGATTGCCTTGACCCAGAAAATCGTATTCTTATCACCGACATCGGATAGCGCCTCGATGCTGTCTTTCCAGTCCGCAGATTCCAACGCCATCGACGGTGTATCCGTTATTGATTGCCACTTTCCATTTATCCGTATGATCACCCGACAAACTTGATCGTCAGGCTCCATCGATGTGGAAGCCGCTCTCGCACCGCACGGCACATTTGACGGCTTTCTGCCCCTACCCGCATCGAGGCAAAACGGAGATGGGCGCAAGTTCCGTCCCGGAGCTGACCTCCGTTCCGTCCTTGCTCAGCCCTCGGTTGGATTGTTCATATAGATATGCAGCAGTTCTGCCATTTTCACACCCTCAAAATTCAAGTGAAATCTTATAGACCTTCGGGAAATGTCCATATACTGTAGGACTTCACCACGACACGCATAGAGGGCAGGATATTTCCCGCCCTCGTCTGTTACGGACACCATCGTGCGACTGTCCCAATAGCCCTTGATTTTCTCCCAATCACGCGCCGTCACAACAACAGTGCAGGAAATACGGTCTCCCTCTGTCACATGACCGAAATCTTGAACCACCGCGCCGCCGACAATTTCGAGGAGTTGCTGACGGTCGTCTGGAACAATCTGCGAGTTATCAACACCCAGCGTCCTGGCCTCACCAATGTGAATATGAATTGGAATCACCTCCAAGGGCATTTTCAACGGCGGGGCGAATGCGGTCGGCGACATGATCGGCAAGCATACGCATTCCCTCGTTGTCTTCCGTAACAGCATTCTCGATTTGCACCTGTATGTGGATCTGTCGATTGTCCGTCATGGACGGCGTGGACTGAGCACCATTGGAGGAAGAAGTGACATTTTGTCCCCCTCCTGCACAATCTGCGCCTGTTGTCCAAGCCCTGCCATCATCTGAGAGTAGGAAAACTCCTGCCCGTTGACACGGATGTGGGAACTGTCCTCACGCTTCTCGGGAGCGAAATTCGGCAGGAGATTCTCCATCGCCCATTTGCGCCCGGACTGAAACTGTTGGAGAAGCTCCGGTGTCAGGCCCAGATCCTCTGCCGTGAACTTGTTCTTCTTGCGCAGGTACTCCATCAATCCGACCTGTCCGGACTGCTTGAGATACCTTCAGCTCCTCTTTCTGGGAGCGCAGAACTTCCAAGGCGGCGTTGCGCTTGACATCGAGCTTCTCCTTCTCCGCCCAGCGCGTCGCTTCGACCTCGTCCAGCCCCTTCTGTACCCACGCATCCTTCTCACGATCAATCTCAGCAAGACGGTTCTCGAGTTCTGTTTTCCAGATGGAGTCAATATTGGTGGCAACATCCCGCCCCACTGCTCCATGACACGCCTTGCTCTCACTGGGCCAGTTCTGCGTCTGTACCTCATCAAACCCTTCTGACGAAAGGCATCGGCTTCGCGGGCGATGGAATCCAGCTTGTTTTGGAGATCCGTCTTGTAGAGAGCATTCGCCTTGTCCACAACGTCCCGCTGAAAGTCGGCGTAGATTTTCGCTTCCTTTGCCAGACGGTATTCGTCGATGAGGTGAGGATCTGCCCCCTTCTGAAAGAAGTCAAAGGCCTCACGATCCAACGCATGAAGGCTGTTCTGGATGTCCGTGTGCGTCAGTGCACTACAGGTTGTCCGTCAATTGTGCGGTCGCTTTTGCAGATTCGCTGACCTTCTTTTGCAGCATCCTTTTCCGCTGCTGCACGGATCACCGCAGCTTTGGCATTCTGCTCCTGCGCCTTGGCATTCTTCTCCGCCTCGGCACGCGCCTTCTCCTCTGCCGCCGCTTTCTCTTTGGCAATCTTCTGCTGTTCTTGGTACTGCTTGTATTCATCACCATAGAGGCGTCGAGAACCGTACCGCCGAGGAACGGGATCGCAATCAGCGGAGATGCTACAGGATGATTTTTGAGGAGCCACGCATTTGCCTCGGCGTGCTCGCCGACTTTATGAATCTGTCTCACCGACAAAGCCCGCCAATTCTGCGACGGTCTTGAGTGCCTCGCCCCATCCGAGCACGGCATCCTTGATCTCGTCCTTGTCGTCTCGAATCTTTTCAACAAGAGACTCGAAGCCGGCATTGATTTCGGGCATCAACTCTTCGGCGGCGGGAAGGAGAGCCGCACCAAGGGCAAGTTTCAGCTGCCCCGCTTCCATCTCCATCGCACGCCATTTTGAGGTACGTCTCGTGTGCCTGCTCCGGGTCAAGCAGCCCCGTGGTCTTGACACGCGCCGAAATGGTCATCAGGTCATCGTACTGTTCGAGAATCGGGATGAGAGCCGCCCCGCGTGCTCCGAGGACTTCTGCAGTATATGCCTCCTCCATCCCCGCTTCGCTTGCGGTCTTGTATCCCTTGGCAAGCTGCGCCAGCTGCTCATTGAGCGGCAGGAGATTCCCTTGCTGGTCTTTGAGTGCAATGCTGAAACGAGAGAGGGCGCGAGAGGTGTCGTTCCCGCTCTCCCCCTGCAGCAGATACCTGCTTGTCCAGACGTGCAATCAGAGGAATAACGCTCTTGATGTCCGTATCTGCAAGTTGGAACACCCGATTGAGCGTCGCCGCCTCACCTGCGGACACATGAAGCCGCTGCGTCAGCTTGTAGACGTTCTCGCCCGCAAGCATCGCGTCCTTTGTGATGTTGAACAGCCCTGCTCCTGTCGCCGCAACAGCCATAACGGCAGCCATCTTTGCAGACAGCACATTGAATCCACTCGTTAGGTTTTTGACACCTGCCTGTGCCGCCGTCATTCCCGCTGAGATACGCCCACCGAGCGTACCGGAGAGAACGGCACTCTCCTTGAGACGATGATTCAGCTTTCGTACCTCGGCTTTCAGTCTGTGCGACCATTCTCTGCTGACGCAGGAGATTGCTCTCTGCTCTACGGTAAGATGCGCTGTCCACGCCGTCATTCTTCTTGACAGACTGCAAAACAGCCGCAAGAATCTGTTCCTTTTGCCGCTGAATGTCCAATTCTCGGTTGATCGCCTGATGGCGCACCTTGATCTTGTCCAGTTCCGTACCCACACCGTCGAGTTTGGCAAGATCGGCATCCAGTTTCAGATGGATGTTGTTTGCCTTGCTGTTCAGTCGTGCGATGGAATCCGAGACGGTCTTGCCCGCCGTGTCAAAGTCCAGCTGCAGCTGTGCAATATTGAGACCGATGTCGAGATAGAGTTCATCAATCTTCTGTCCGCGCTTTGCCACTCCATCTCCCTCCCTACATCACGTCATCAATAAATCGCTCGGATTGCTGCTGCTCACAAAGCGCGGTCACTACAAGCTGATCGAGCAAAAACGTAATCTCATGTGAATCAATCTCGTACATCGTCCACCCATAGGCGGACTGCAGCCGCTCGTAGTAACGCAGTAAGTTCTGGTACGGAGAAAGAACTACGCCTCTTTCCCCGTCTCGCCGTTTGGGAGGTTCACCAGTTTGGAAAACGTCAGCGACTGAATCCAACGAAAGAGTGCACGTGTCAGTGGTACAATGTCCGCTACATCGACATACTCCTCCACGGATTCCTTCGTAACTTCCTCCGACCGAATCCGAGGACGATCAGACGGACGTGCTCGTCCAGAAAATCTTCAAGGCTCAATTCTTCCTTGTCGACATCAAAAAGGCAAGGAACTCGCGCCATACCTTCATCTTCGGAGGATGCGGCGTGATCTCCCTGCCCGCAATATGCAGGATTGGTGTTTCCATAACCCCTCCTCATACCTGCTCGTGACCACTTCGAGCCTGTCTCTGCGGCAAAGCCCGCCGCCTCCTCATCCGCCTTGGCGTAGGACAGCCCATCCGAGAGACGGTAGATTGCCTTTGCCGTCAGTGTCGGTGTATCGAACTGAATACTCTCTTGCTTCGAGTTGCCGCTCTCGGAGGGTTCCGTAAATTGGACTTTGTAGAATTTGGTATATCTCTTCTTCCCGTTCCTCTTATCCGACTGGAAGAGAACAGCAAAGTACGGCGCAACGTCATCCTTGCCCGCCTTCATCACGCCGTTTTTCAATACTGTGTCCTAAAAGATAGGCTGTGTATTCCAAAGGAAGCGCGGCAGTATCGAAGGTCAAATCGTAGGATGCGGTATTGGATGCCGTATCCACGGACTGTCCGTCGGCAAACAGCTCTGCCTGATTCGTCTGCGGTTTTGATGTCCACCTTCCGCAGAAGTTTTTCCGAGCGGAATCGGCTTCTCGTAGGTCGCTGTGCCGCCCGACTCGTCGGTGAGCATCTTGGCGATATGAAGTTTCTGGATGTTGATAAACTGCCCGCTCGTAAGATTCCCTGCGGGCTTTCCTGTTGGTGTTGGACTTGGCATTTTATTCTCCCTCCATTGCTGTTCTGTAATCTGTGATTTCCACGAATATATCTTTCTCGACAATCTCCTGTGTCTGTGCACGGACAAAGCCAAGCGGCAAAAAGCGCATTCTGCACGGCGCGATGAATCTCTCGAAACCGTCCGTCCTTCGTCAGAATGTGGATACGCACCGTGATTCGCCGTTCCAGTTCCGTGCCGTCTGCCGATAGTGCGGGAACATCCGAAATGACGGAGTAGACGAGAATCGGATACGTCCCCGCATCGGGACTGCGCCCGTGGTAGATACTCTTCTTCCCATATGCAAGAAGCTGTGTCAGCTCCCTCGAACGCACAAGTGCCTGATACACCATCTTGGCAACACTCATTTCCCCCTCCTCCGAATCGCCGTGCGCACGGCATCCACGATGGCAGAACGGATCCCGTCCTTCTTGGCGTCGAGCGCGGGATAGAGAAACGGACGGTTGATGCGTGGGCTGAACTCGACAAGCACACCGTAGGGAACGCCATCCTGCGATTCTGCATCTGCTGCGATCCTCCAAACGGAGCCGTCTTTGCGTCGCAGTCGCTTATGGATGGAGTCCCGCAACGCACCTTTGACCACGCGCTTATCTGTTCCCGTATAGACGGGACAGCGGGTCTTTGCCTCCGCGACCACATAGTCCGCACCGCGCTCGAGTGCTGCCTTTGCCGCAGCCGTCGCCTCTGCACCAAGCTCCGAGAGGATCTTCTCGGCAGAGACGAAACCTCGGTATCTAGCCATCTTCCACCAACTCTCTGCATTCCAGAACAAGCCATCGTTTCTTCCCGCCGAGCGGATACGACGGCGCAATGGGCGTGAGCGTTTTGTCGCCCCAACGGATACGATCCGTCACGCGCACATCCGCACGGTAACGAACAACGATGCGGTAATCCACCTCCTGCACCTTCTCCGCATAACCGTCGGAGATTTTCGCGGCAAAGGGCAGAACGAGTGCCCATGCTTTTCCGACTTCCTGCGTTGTTTGTGCAAGAATATTTCCCTCATCGTCCGTATCCGATACAGGACGAAGAAAGGTGATTCGGTGACGCAGTTCGCTCATGGACACTCTCACCTAAAAGACCTCCTTCCGCACACCGAAGAGAAGAGACCGGAGTGTCAGCGCAAGACCTCTGTGATCGGCTTCCTCCCGGTGCTCGTAGAGATAGGACACAGCGTAAAGCACCGCGACACGCACAATCGCCTGATCTTCGACCTTGGACAGCTTCTTCACGCGCAGTAATGCAGTACAAATCTGTTCTGCTGTTTCCGTAAAGTGTGTGAGGAGATCACTCCTCATCGCCGTCAATCCGCAGATACTGCTTGACTGCTGCAAGCGGCACAAGCATAAAACCACCTCCCCTCTTTGCCGCAAAAACGAAAATTTGTCAAATTGGTGCTGAATTTATCAGCGATTCCATACATCAGCCCTTCATCTTGAGCGTCTGCACAGCCTCTTCGAGCACGAGCTTACCATCCACACGCTCCTTCATGACATATCCGACCATGCCGTTGCCCGCAAACAACTCCTTGAGTTCCTGCAGAGAGCGGATACCGCGATCCCCGACGTTGTAGTAGGAGTAATCGCCGAATGCAATGACGATCTTTCCCGCCTCGACAGCCGGCATATATGCCGAGGAATACACAGGATAGCCGAGCAGACGGTCTGGCTCGCCCATCTGGTAGGAAGGCTGCCCAAAATACGCTCCGTTGGCATCCTTGAGTTTGCGGATGCTTGCAAGCGTCTGGTCATTGACGATGAACGCCGCATTCTTGCGGTAGGGGCGCTTGAGGGCTGTAGACGAGTGTCACAAGTTCATCCGCCTTAATGTCGGCGGCCGCCGTGGTGACGGATGTCTTTGCCGAGGTAAGAAGTCCCTTCGGCTTGTGCGTCCCGTCACCGTTGAGGAACGCATCCTCCTCTGCGTTGCCCAGTGCCTTGCCGAACTGCTCAATGAGGTAGTTTTCAAGCTTGAAGGCGTTATCGTAGAGCAGTTCCTCCGTGACTTTGACTGCAACGTGCAGCTTGTGCGCGTCAAGGACGATCTGGTCGAAGGTCGCCTCACCAAAGGTAAGAGGTGCGCCTTCCTCAATCCACGATGCGGCGGGCTTTGTGGCGGCAATGTTGATCTTGTGCTCTCCGCTTGTGGTAATCACCGTCGCAAGCGGGCGCAGGACATTTTCTTCGCTGAGCACGTCGATCAGACGCTGATCGTATTCCTCGGGTACGAGATAGCCGCCGTTTGCATCCACGCCTTCCTGCAGGACGTTCTCCACCTGCCGGAAATTCGTACGCAGTGCCCTCAGCATTGCCGAGCGATAGCCTTCACTTGCACGTCCCGTCTTTTTCAGAGGCGAATCCTGCGCCCGGAGTGTTGGTGATCGCCGCCGTCACAGGCTTTGCAACCTGCGCGTCAAGAATTGCCTGACGCTCCATGCGCTCGATGTCCTTGCCGAGTGCAAGCACCTCGTTCTCCATTTGCTCGTATGCTTTGGCATCTTCGGCCGTAAGACGACCGTCCTTTTCGTGAGAATCCAGAAACTGCTTTGCCTGTTCCCACATTTCTGCACGCTTCTCGCGCATTGCCATGATCTTATCCATGTTCTTGTCCCTCCGTTAGTTCCTTAGTGTGAAATAGAAAAGAGCCGCTTCTTAAACGGCTCTGCATCGACATTGTGTGTCCCCTGCCCGAATTTCGAGAGCAGGGAATTCGTGACGGCAGCACGGGAGAAAATCAGCCCGTCTGCCGCCTCGCCTGTGAGATGTTCCCTATTCTCATAGAGAACGGAATCCGCAAATCCAAGCTCCACCGCCTTCTTTTGCGTTCATCCACGTCTCGGCATCCATCAGCCGTGAAATCTTCGCACGGGACAGCCCCGTCTTGAGTTCGTAGGCGTTGATGATGCTCTCCTTGATCTCGGCAAGGAACGTAATTGTCCGCTCCATCTCGTGCGTGTCTCCTATGGAGACGGTCATCGGGTTGTGGATCATAATGGTGGCCACGGGTGACATCTCAACCGTTGATCCCTGCCATTGCCACAACGGATGCGGCAGAAGCTGCAATCCCATCAATCTTCACAGCGACCTTGCCGGGGTATTCCATCAGCATATTGTAAATCTGCGCCGCTGCATAGCAGTCCCCGCCCGGTGAGTTGATCCAGAGGTCAATATCTCCCTCGGCGGCGTTCAGTTCAGAACGGAACATCTGAGGTGTGACTTCATCGCCCCACCACGTTTCGTCCGAGATTTCACCATCCAGAAGCAAGATACGCTTCTCTCCCTCGTTCCGCACCCAATTCCAAAATTTACGTTTCATCACTTACTCCCTTCTGATTCCCTGCAAACAGCCCTGCGTCCTTCAGTTTCGTCATATTCCCGTTGATGAGATAGAGATCGCCGCCCTCGTCTGCATTGATAGGATTCATGTCCTCAAGGCTGCGGATGTCGTTCGCAGAGAGCCACCCGTTCTGCCGCCCGATGGCATATCCCTCCATGCGGCTCTTGTAGTCCCCGCGCAGAAGCCCGTCCACGTTGAAGCGGATGAAGTAGTCCTTCCGCTCCTTCTCCGTCAGCAGTGCTTTCTGCAGGGACTGCTCCCAACGCACAACCCACGGGTTCAGCGTGTATTTGACGAACTCTAAGGACTGCTGCTCGATGTTCGAGAAACTCGACTTTTCCAGATCTCCGACCATATGCGGCGGCACACGGTAGAGACCGTGCAATCTCGTCGATCTGGAACTTCCTCGTCTCAAGGAACTGCGCCTCCTCGGGTGGAATGGCAATCTGCTGATACTTTACGCCCTCCTCGAGGACGGCAATCCTGCCCGTGTTCATCGTGCCGCCGTAAACGGCGTGCCAACTCACGGAGCTTCGACGGGTCTTTGAGGATACCCGGATGTTCAAGCACGCCGCCCGGACGCGCACCGTTCTTGAAGAATGCCGCGCCGTATTCCTCCGTGGCAAGTGCAATCCCGATGGCGTTCTTTGCCATAGCGATGGGACTGTAGCCGACCAGACCATCGAAGCCGAGTCCCGGAATGTGGAGGACATCCTCACGCCGCAGACGAATCTGCCCCTTGTCCGCAAAATTCGGATTCTCCTCCGTGCTTCGCGTGTAGGTGTAGTAGAGTTCCCCTGTGCGGCTGTCGCGGCTGACTTCCATCTTATCCGGGAGCAGCGGATAGAGTCCGAGAACACGCCCTCTGCCATCCCGCAAAATTTGTGTGTACGCATTCCCCCACAAAAGAAGGTGACTCATCATTGTTTCGCGGAATATAAAGGAGGTCATCTCGGGGTTCGGCGCATCGTGGAGCAGAAAGTACAGCGGATGCTCCGGCACGCGCTCTTTGCCCTGTCCTTTGTAGGCATAGACGTGAAGCGGCAGCCCTGCGATGGATTCGGCGAGGATACGCACACAGGCATAGACCGCCGTCGTCTGCATGGCCGTCCGCTCGTTGACTGCCTTTCCTGCCGCCGTCTGCCCCAAACAAAAGGACAAGCCGCCAAGATGATTCTTGGGCTTGTCCCGCGAACGGAAGAGTTTTGTGAAGAAGTTCATGGTCGCCTCCATTTCAAAGATGATAGCAAAGCGCCGCCCTTCCGAGCGGCGCTCCCTCATTTCGGTTTAGAAGTTTTCGATGCAGGAAAGCTCCATGCTGTTGATTGCGGCTGTGAATCTTGCCCCCCGCGCAATCTCGTCGGCGGCTTTCAAAAGTTCCTCCGGCGTTGGATCTCCGCCCATCTGGCAAATGCCGGCGTTGGCTTTGATGTCCCAGAAAACCTTGCGGGCTTCCCAATCCGTCTTGTCATAATCCCTCTCTTTGCGAACCTCGATGCGGATGTAGCTGTCGTGGTTGCTCTCGTTTGCCCAGCCCATCGTGTTTTTCCTGCGGCTTGAGTCCATACTCGGCAGCCTTGCTCTCGATGACCTTGGCGATTTCCTGCTTGTTCATTTTCTTTTCCTCCGTTTCTGGCTCCTTCGGTTTTCCCTTTCGGTATGTGTATATTCCCGTACGATCGGCAAAATAGCAAGGCCATATGTGAAGATAAAGCGTGTATACGATCGCCCTAAAACACCCACACACCACGATTTTCATACACGGATTCCGAGGTATCATTCCCGCAACGGATCGCACGATCCAGTGCCATGATGAGCGCAATGATACCGTCGATCTTCTCGGTGGATTTCTCCTTATCTGCCTTGATGTTGCCCGCAGGATCGGTGCGAATGAAGATGTTGTCTGCCATCCAGCGCAGGACGGGATGCCCGCCGTGCGCTATTTTTCTTTTTCCAGCGTCAGCTTCATCAGCTCTTTGGTCGGCGGACTCATATCCTTGAAGCCCTGCCCGAACGGAACAACGGTGAATCCCATTCCTTCGAGGTTCTGCACCATCTGCACCGCGCCCCATCGGTCAAAGGCAATCTCACGGATATTGTACTTCTCACCCATTTTCTCGATGAACGTCTCGATGAATCCATAATGCACGACGTTTCCCTCTGTCGTTTGCAGGTAGCCCTGCTTCTCCCATACATCATACGGAACGTGATCACGCCGCACGCGCAGGTCAATGTTCTCCTCTGGAATCCAGAAGTACGGAAGCATGGCAAACGGCTCATCTTCCTCTATTGGAGGGAACACGAGCACAAATGCCGTAATGTCCATCGTGGAGGAAAGGTCAAGACCGCCGTAGCAGACGCGACCTTCCAAGCCTTCTGCATCCACGGGTATGGCACACGCATCCCACTTGTCCATCGGCATCCACCGCACGGACTGCTTCACCCATTGATTTAACCGCAGCTGACGAAAACTGTTCTCCTCGGCAGGGTTCTGCCGAGCGGAGTCACAGGCCGCCTGTACCTTGTCGATGCCAACCGTGATGCCGAGGGACGGATTCGACCTCTTCCAGACCTCAGGATCTGTCCAGTCCTCATCCTCCTTTGCTCCGTAGATCACAGGATAGAAGGTCGGGTCGATCTTTCGCCCCTCTAGAATATCCACTGCTTTCTGATGTGTCTCGTAGCAGATGGACTGTGTATCCGTCCCCGCTGTGGTGATAAGGAAGTAGAGTGGCTGCATACGCGCATCGCCGGAGCCTTTCGTCATAACGTCAAAGAGCTTGCGGTTCGGCTGTGTGTGAAGTTCGTCGAACACAACGCCGTGAATATTGAACCCATGCTTCGAGTATGCCTCTGCCGAAAGCACCTGATAGAAGCTGTTCGTCGGCAGATACACCATGCGCTTCTGAGAGGCAAGAATCTTTACTCGCTTGCTGAGTGCGGGACACATACGCACCATGTCTGCTGCGACCTCAAACACGATGCTTGCTTGCTGACGATCAGCGGCGCAGCCGTACACCTCGGCACGTTCCTCCCCATCGCCGCAACAAAGGAGAAGTGCAACGGCGGCTGCGAGTTCACTGTTGTGGGTTGGAATGAAGGATTCCCCTACGAGATAGCAGTGACTGGCACTGTCCACCTGAATGCACTGCATGGGGACACGTTCTTTGAGCGGCTCAATATCTTCCAGATAATGAAAACAGGAGCGAGCATCGGATCGTTTTCTTTCCTCGATCTGCAGCGTCTTTGCCACAGGATTCGGATGATGGAGCGGCGGGCTTCTTTCTCGTTATCTGCATACCGCTCTCGGTACTTCATTGTTCGGCGGTAGATTTCACCCGTTGTCCAAAGGACGGATCGCGGCTCGCCGATGATGTAATCCACATTCCAGAGATGACGCTCTCCCGCAACAATGGAAGAACCGTCACGGAAGGTCAAGCGATAGGCTTGCTCCGTATCATCCACATCGCTTTTGGCAACAACACGGCAGGGCTGTCCGTTTTCGTCAAAAACGGTATCTCCGACGCGAATATCGCCCATTGTGGTAAAACCGCTCGGTGTGGGGATTTTTCGTATCGAGAGCAAGCTGTTTTCCCTGTTTCTTGGGAATCTCCACATACGCCGTATTGAACTGCCGATACCCGTTCGGCTTCAAGATGCCGAAGATATCACGAATGATGCGCTCCTGCCAGTCGATGAGTTCGAAGGGCTTTCCTGCCCACGTCCCCTTCGTATGGCATAGGCACTCGATGAATCCCACAGCATAGTCCGCAGCGGCTTTGTCATAGTGCGCCTCCTCTGCCATGAACTTTGTCGGCTTGTAGTCCGTCAGTTTTCGCAAGCAATCACCCCCATCAAAAAAAGAGCCGCTGTCAGCGACTCAAAAACACAGAAACGAGAAGCAGCCCCGAAGGGCTGTTTTGTTGTTCGGCGTGGCTTAGATGCGCTTCATGCACCAAGCCATCGCGTGCCCGCCGTCCTCGAAAAGCTCGGTGGCGGCTTCGACAAGGTTCAGGCGGCATTCGATGTCCGCGAATCCCGTCTCCTCCGGCGTTTCGACCATCTCGTAGATGGCTGCGTGGAAGCCCCAGCACTCCATCCCGACAACAAGGATCTGCTCGCCGTAGCGAAGGATCGCGCCGCTCGTCCCGAACCGCATCTCATCGAGGTGCTCCATCGTGGTGGTCTTCGGCCATCTTGCTTCTGCGCTTTTCATTTTCGTTTCCTCGCTTTCTGTGTGTAGGTTGTTCCCTTTGTCATTGACATATTTGCTCTAAACGCAGAATATAGCAAGTCTTATTTTCGATAAATCACACTTATTTTTTGAGAGAAAACACAGCCCCGAAAGGCTGTGCGGAATCGCTGAAAATCATCGGTTATTGTTCACCCGTGAGGATAAAGCGTACATACGCCGCACGATCTTCCTCGATGAAGCAGACCAGTTCGTAGAATCCCATCTCAAACGCCATGCGCTGAACACCGGGAACATCGAACATATTCACCCGCCCCGAATCACGGATGTCCATGATCTGTGCGAAAACCTTCTCGTTCATGATCTGCCCCCTCTCTGCACGATGCGGAAGGAGTCCACACCGGGGATAAGGCTGAGTGACGATCCTGTCTCCCACCGGACAAGAATCTGCCCCGCATCATCAACACCCAGAACCTTGCCCCTCGTTCCCATCGGCGGGGCTTGCGGATCGTCCATTCCGAGGAGTTCCACCCGAGTCCCGCGCGGGTATCGCTCTCGAAGTGCGGCGATCTGCTCTCTACTCGGAAAATGCATGACGCTCATCTCCTTTCCGATGTCCGCTCTTAAACGCGCTGCTGCCCGTGAGGTTCTGCAGGAGAATCTTGCGCGACTCTTTGTAGGCATTGCCGATCATGCCAAGACGCAGGAGGAAGCAGCGGAAAGCGTATTTCTCGTTGTCCACAATCTTCTCCTTTGCCGTGACGCGCTTCTGCGTCCGCGCCATCAGGCAGAGCTTGCTGATGAATTCGGCGTATGCCTTTGCCGTCTCGTCGGTGATCGTGCCGTGCAGCCATGCGAAGGTGATGCGATCATCGGTCAGTGTGTGAGTCGCCCTCGCGGATGTCGAAGGCGTGTCGGATGAGCCGCCCCTTGCTCAGAAGGAGTGCGTCCAGATTCTGCAGTGCCGTCTCCGTGAAAAAGGCTGCGTGGGAGACTGATGGAAAGGCTGTCCACGTCGGCTTCTGCTGTTTCCGTAAAGGTTGGCGTATCCATTGCTGTCTCCATCGGGGTGGAATCATTCTGCGCCGTGTCCTCGCAGGGAGTCTCGCTCGTCGCCGCTTCCGTCCGGCTCGGCGCGTCTGCCACCGTGTCCGCGCAGGAAACCTTGTCCTCCCCGTCCTCGGACGTGAACCCCGCTTCGCGCAGTGCCGTGCGCACACGCGCAACGGTCGCTTCGTCGGTGACATCGTCGAAGCAAAGGCTACCGTCCTTCGTGATCTCGAATGCTCCGATCTTGTAGGAAAATGTCGGTGCGCCGCAGTAGGCAGGCTTCGTATTGAGCACCTTACTGATGATCCCGACCATCGCCTTGCGCTCTTCCTTTTGGATGTTGTAATTGACCTTCATGGTGGTTTCCTCCTTTATGAACTTTGGTCATTACATTCATCACTCACGTGGGAAGAATTAGCAAGCGGATTCTGTTGTATACACCGAATGCCCGAAATGTGCAATGCCTGTAAGGACATAAAACACACAGGGAAGTGCGACACCGTTGCCCCACATCTTGTACTCCGCTGCATCCGAGTGCGGATTCCTCAGCCATCTCCGAATCTGCGTATCTGTCTTGGGTTTCTTCCCATCCATGATTTTTCGATGCGTCTCAAAGACCGTGCGCCAGAACGCCATCTCTTCCTCCGTGGGATTGTCGGTTTCCAGCCCAGCGCACCATCCGTCGGGAAACCCCTGCAAGCGTCCGCACTCGGTCGCTGTCAGCCGACGTACGGCATAGACGGGTTGATTGACGACCATCGGGTCTTTATAATCCCGTGCCATGAGCGTCGGGCATTTCTCCTTTGCAAAATGAGAGTGGCAGCCTGTGGTCATGGCATATACCGCATGACGGTCAGCGGTATTGAGCGTAAAGAACACATTCTCTGCGATGCCGCTTCCCTGCGGACCGTTCTTCTCCTGCCGTCCGATCATCGAACCTTGGATGGAGACAACGGCAACACCACCCTGACAGCACGCAGGATTCCCTCCACTCCGGTCAATCGTCCGCGCCCTCTCGGTTTCATATATCCCGGAGTGCGGATTGTCGGATTTCATGGCATTGGACTGGAACGAGGAGATGCCGTATGCCTGTACGTCCTTCAATACAAGCGGCTGATTATTCCCGCCCGTGCCATAATGACGAGAGACCGTCGGCGCAACAGGAAGGGGACCGCTATACCGTGCGTCTGCTCCATGTGACTCGAATACGGCGGGTACTTTTCCCGCACGAAGCGTCGGCGATTTCTCCTCCGCATAGCCGATGCTGCGGCTCTGTGCAGAATGCTCGGTACAAAAACCCGCACTTACCCTCTCGCCTGACGCATGAGTGCCATCCGCAGACTCTCGGGCAGTGCCTTGCCACGCAGCGAAGCACGGCGCAAGATCCCGACGCACGCTTTCGGTGTCAAATAGTATCTCTCCGGCACTTGATCCTCCAAAATCTGCGACAAGGTAGATTCTGCGCCGACGCTGTGGAACTCCCCAGCCCTGTGCGTCCATGAGGCGGTACGCAATGCTCCATCCGTCTCCCATGAGAATGTCGGCGTATGCCCATCCGCCCTTTTTCAGGCAAAGGCACCTCGGGTGCTTCCGGCTCTTTGATGCGGACGATCTCCGTAAGGACGGATTGGAAGTCCCGTCCCCCGGAACTTGAGAACGCTCCTGCGACATTCTCCCAGACGATGAATCTCGGATAGTTCCCATGTGTTGCACACCTCATTTCCCGCACAATACGAATTGCCTCAAAAAAGAGAACGGATTCTGTTCCATGCAGCCCCTTCCCTCCGTCCCGCGATGCTGAGATTCGTGCAGGGCGAGCCGAACGTGATGATGTCCACAGGCTCGATCTCATCGCCGTGAATCCGATGGATGTCTCCAAGATGCTTGACGGAGGGAAGCCGCTTCGTAGTGACGCGAATTGGGAACGGCTCAACTTCCGATGCCCACTTCGGCGTAATCCCCGCGAGAACCGCCCCCAAGTGTGAAGCCCCACTTCCGTCAAACAAACTGCCGAGCGTCATCATTTCACAGAATGAGGGAAAGTCATGCGCTCGAGCATCTTGCCCGTCATCCAGATCGCCCCGTCGATGACAAGCGGCAGGAAGATACGGTCGCGGAATCTGCACCATCCCGTCTCCTTCTCCGCACTCTCGCGAAGTGCCGCCGTATACGCCACCGATACTTCACGCGCTGCGGAAGCCCCTTCTCTTGCAGCCAGAGAACGGTCGCTTCCTTTGCCTCCGTCCGTACAAAGTCTCCCCACATGATTCTTCAACTCATTTTGAATGTGTTCCAGTTTCATCTTCAACTCTCTCCTTCATAATCCGTTACCCCACGCGCAATGGCGCGGGCAAATTCATCCTGCTGCGTCCCAAGAAGCTGCGCATCGCCCGCATGGTCGATAAATGCAAGCTCCACGAGCACTGCGACCGCATCCGTGTTGCTCAGAACGTACAGCCCGTTGACACCTGGCTTTGCACCCTTCACGCCGCGATCCACCGTTCTGAACGCATCCACAATCTGGTTCTGGATACACTGTGCCAGCTTCTCCCCTGCGCTGCTTCCGTAGTAATGCCACGTTTCCGTCCCCTGCGCCATGCCGTTACAGGCGTTGCAGTGAATGGAGATGAATAAATCTGCATCACTGTTGTTGGAAGCCGAGACCACTTCGTGTAGGCTATCCGATTGCAAAGTGCCAACCACCTCGACACCTGCGGCAGCGAGATACCCCGCCGCAAGGTCAGCGACATTCTTTGCCACATCGCATTCTCGTAGTCCATACCCGCACGCGCCGGGGTCGGGATTTCCGTCCGGCGCATGACCTGGATTCAAAAACACACGCATCAAGATTCCTCCTTTAGCATTACGCCGCTTTCTTCACAAAATCAATAAACGATTCGCAGATTAATAAATCCACGAACCGCTCACATCGGTTGAAAACGATACCGTCAGGAAGATGCCCGTAGGCAACGCTCCCGTCCTCGGAAAACGTATATTTCACATTGCACACGTCCTCATCCTCCTTTCTTCCGCCCTTTTTGAATGTCGTTTATCGTACTATCCTTCATGCCAAGCTCCTCTGCCGTGGGGATATACACCTCGGAGCAGGGGAGCTTTTGCCCCGTCACGGATGATATGCACATCCTCTGTATTTCCACGATATGCCACAAAAACGGCGCACAATCGCCGAGGCGTAAACAGGATCAAGTTCCATCAGATATGCCGTGCGATCCATCTGCTCTGCTGCCATCAGCGTCGATCCGCTGCCGCCGAACAAATCCAAGACGATGCTGTTGACCAACGAGGAGTTTTTCATGGGGTATGCGATGAGCGGCAGCGGTTTTGTTGTCGGGTGCAGTTTCGACTTGCTCGGTCGGTCAAATTCCCAAACGGTGGTCTGCTTTCTGTCTCCGTAGAATTTGTGCTTTACGGTGTCCTTGAATGCGTAAATGACAGGCTCATGGCGCATTTGATAATCAAAACGCCCCCAGAACAAGAGACTGTTTTACCCAGATACAGGTTGTTGAGTAGTGAAATCCAGCAGCAACAACGGCATTGTAGAAGTTGACCTTTTCCGCATCCGAGTGAAAGATGTATATGGCAGCTCCGTCCGCAAGATTCTCATAGGCGTTTTTGAATGCCGAAAGCAGGAACTGATAGAACTCCTCGCCCTTCAGGTTGTCGTTCATGATTTTTCATACCTGTGCCGCCTGTGTAGTTACACGCATACGGCGGGTCGGTAATGCACACATTCGCCTTTTTGCCATCCATGAGTCGTTTTACATACTCGGGTTTTGTAGAGTCTGCACAAAGGAGACGATGCTTGCCCAAAAGCCACAAATCACCGGTTTTTACGAAAGGCTCTGCCTGCAGGGCGGCATCTTCATCGAAATCGTCTTCCTGCGCCTCCCCATCATCCAGTGAGAGCAGGTCAGCGATTTCAGCTTCGTCGAAAGCCTGTGAGTGAGATGTCGAAGTCCATGCCTTGCAGGGCTTCCATCTCAACGCGCAGCATATCTTCGTCCCATCCCGCATCGAGTGCGAAACGGTTATCTGCGAGAATGTAGGCTTTCTTCTGAGCCTCGGTCAGATGATCGACGAATACGCATGGAACTTGCTCGATGTTCTCCTCCTTCGCGGCGAGGATTCTGCCATGTCCCGCTATGACGTTGAACTCCCGGTCGATGATGACGGGATTCACAAAGCCGAACTCACGCAAAGACGAGCGCAGCTTGGTGATCTGCTCCTTCGAGTGGGTACGGGCATTGTTTACATAAGGCACGAGCTTTCCGATGGGGACGAGCTGCATTTCGGATGTGGTTTTTCCCAAGATGTACACCTCCTGCAAAAAGCGACCCTACGTCGCCATCTGTATGTTGTTGAGCTGCGTCTCAGCTAATCTTCCCGCTCATCTCATCCCTCCTTGAACGAAGAAGCCGCTCCATCAAGTCATCCTGTGGCGAAACACCCTTATACTCCGTTGAGCAGTTATCGCGGACGATGGCGAATATCTCGTTCCACAGACGATTGGTCTGTTTCATGTAGTTCTGGCTCATGGCGACATAAGGCGACTGTATGGGCTGAGAACTGATCGGATGCTTGCCCAGATAGCCATATTTGCTGACCGCCTCCTCACAGTGAATCCAGCGAGCCGCGCTCACGGCATATCGCTCCAATAGAGCAGGAGATACCAATTCCGCGCATCCGCGCCGCTCCAGCCATTTCCACGCTTCTTCGTAAAGTTCACTCGCCGAGAGTGTTGAGCCGTCACGCTGAGCAGCCGAAAGGAATTCCTTGGGAGGCGGCATTTCCACGCCCTCCGGCTCTGTTGCGATCTGCTCAAAGTCCAAGACCTTCAGTTTGCGCTTGCCGGGATTGCCCTCGGTCACTTTTTCCGCCAAGGATTTTCTTGGTCTTCCTCCCGTGCCGGGCTGCGGTCCTCTAAGCCCCATACGTTTCCCCCTTAAAACTTTTCAAAACTTTTTTTGAGCATAAGTTTTTTAGCGTTTTTGGGCTGTTTTCATTGAGCATTTCCAGTGGCTGTCAGCCCCCGCTATGCCTAGCTCTCCGCCCAAAATCACGCGACAAAGCCTGTCTCTCTAACTGCCCGAAAAAGTTATGCGAATTTTTTTCTGTCAAGCCTCCCCGGTCAGTAACGGCGCGGTTTTTAGAGATTTGACCGCCCCCTGGGAGATCTAGCGGTCGCCACTGCCACGCCGGTGAATCCGCTCATGACAGGATACGCAGAGCGACATCAAATTGCTCTCGTCATGCGTGCCGCCCCAGAAATCGGTCGAATGTGATGCACAAGCGTCGCAAGGACATATCTCCCCGCTCTTTGCACATCTCACAGAGCGGATGCCCCGCCAAGTGTCGGTCGCGAATCCTACGCCATACGCTGCCATACCTCTCGTACTGATCGTACCCACGCGTGAAGTGGTCATAGTGCCGCTGCATCGTTTTCTCGTGCTCCTCGCAGTAGCAGCTTTTTCGATCCGTAAGGTTCGGACAGCCTGTCATGCGACAAGGGCGCTTTGGTTTTCTCGGCATTGCGTTTCTCCATTTCGACATGAAAAAACCTCCGCAGGGATTGCTCCCATTGGAGGTCGAGCCTTTAAGCATACTTTTCATAACACCATTTTACCATGTCAACACTGGAACTCAAGAGAATTATAGTGAAGTCTTTTTGCGTGATTTCAAAACAGCTTTGATAGCTGGGACGAGTTTCGTGACATTGGCGTTGATATTATCTGTATCGATATGGATAATCTCCCAACCCTCGCCCAACTTCCAAACGATGACTTCATCTCTCTTTCGCTGCTTATCCGCATAGTCCGCTCCATGAAACGGTCTGCCGTCAATCTCTAGGGCTACCTTGTATTCTGGGATAACGAAGTCTACGGAATAATTAAAAATCTTCACCTGATGACGAATCTTTAATCCTTTACGGACAAGTTCCAACGCAGTCATGATTTCTTCTGTGCTTTGAAACCAACCCGGACGGTCAAGATGTTTTTTTATCACATCATATGCTCGTTGATATTTTTCTATAGGTGCCACCTTGCTGATTCTTTTTGATTGCCGCTTCCAACTTCCGTACCTCTGTCGCAAGAAAAATTGTTGCCGACTTTTTCTTATTTCCGAAAAATCTGCGACACTTTGGGCAGGTAATTTTCATCCCTTTTTTATACACTCCAAGTTGCGACTGGCACTCCACAAATATGACACTCTGGGTAATAAACCTCAAAGCCACACTTATCCTTACCGATACGAATGTTGTCTTCTAATGCTTCCTGATAACTCATGACTTATCTACCTCCGCTGCAGAATCTTATCCACGGCCGCGAGGGCTTTTGAATGGAGAATATGCACCCAACGAGACGTGTAGTGCATCTCCCCGCAATCGCATCCCATGACATGAAGCTGAGATACCGAAGTTCCAACAGCATGAGGGTATTGGTGTCCTGTACCTTGCTGATGGTCGCCATAACCTCACGCTTCAAATCTACCAAACGGTCGATGTCATTGTTGATCTCATTCTCCAAGTCGACAATCTTGTCGATGGTATCTGCCAAGCGATGGACATTCCTCGTGCCGCTGACAGGCTCCGTTCCCATTGTGGAGGTGGCTCTGGTGGCGAGATCACGCAAAGGAGTCCACTTGACGGAGCTTGCTGTTGACCCGTTGATCAATACGATATACCTGACTGAGATACTCTTTCGCTGTCACACAAATTCCCCCTCTAGTTTCTGAAGCAGCCACTCTCCGTCCAGACTGGTCAGCTGTCCGAACCATGCAGAACAGAAGAACCGCTCCGTCTCAGAGCGCATCGTTGCCGCTGCAACATTCTCTGCGTCTTTGGCAAGAGCCGTTCGTGCCCACCGATAGTCTTTCGCCGCCTGTTCGACGATGGCGTTTGCCAGAATCTCATAGTTCATGATGATACCTCCGCTTTGACGGCCTCAATCAGTGCCGTCTGTGTCTTATCCTTCCGTTTCAAGGCACGGAGGATTCTCTCGTCAATCGTGCCCTCGGCAATGATGTGCTGCACGACTACTGTTTTTGCACTCTGCCCCTGCCGATAGAGCCGTGCCACAGTCTGCTGATAGAGTTCCAAACTCCATGTAATACCGAACCACACGAGGGTTGAGCCGCCGCTCTGAAGGTTAAGACCGTGTCCTGCACTCGCAGGATGGATCAGGGCAACAGGGGATTTCTCCGCGATTCCATCGGGCGATCGTCTCATCCGTATCCAGTCGGACGCACGGCACGCGCTTTTCGATGCGTTCTGCGTCATGACGAAACCAGTACGCCACGAGGAGCGGTTTGCCGTTCATGCTCTCGACAAGATCCTCCAAAGCATCAAGTTTGCGGTCATGGATATGCAGCGTAGCTCCATCGTCAGTGTAAACCGCCCCGTTTTGCCATCTGTGCGAGTTTTCCCGGACGGGACACCGGCATTTGCCGCCGTCACCTCATCGCCTTTTTAGTTTGGAGGACAAAGCTGCTCGCACATATCGGCGTACATTTTCTTCTCTTCCTCATTCATGCGTACGATGTATTCACTCTCGATCAGCTCCGGCATCCTCAGATGGTCGGCGGCTTTCATGGAGATGGTTATGTCAGAGATTTTCTCATAAATCCGCTCCCTCGGCTCCGGGAAGTGGCGCGTAGGAGAATACCACCCTGCCCGTTGCGCTTGTCCGGCGTGAGTAATCCTGCCGATACTTCGTAATGAACCGCCCCAGACGCTGTCCCATGTCGAGTACCTTGAACTCTGCAAAGAGATCCATCAAGCCGTTGCCGGATGGCGTTCCCGTAAGTCCGATGACTCTCTTCGCCAAGGGCGAACCTTCACGAGTGCCTTGAACCGCTTGCTGCTCCAATTCTTGAACGAGGAGGTTCATCAATCACGATGGCATCGTAGGAGAAGTCTGTTTTCTCCACGAGCCACGGCACGTTCTCGCGGTTGATGATGTGAGAGGAGGCTTGCTTGCGGAGTGCTGCAATCTCTCTTTCTCTGTCCCAACCACTACGGAGTAGCGGATATGATGCAGATGCCCCCACTTGCCGATCTCCTGCGGCCATGTGTTTCTTGCCACTCGAGGCGGCGCGATAACGAGAATGCGAAATCTCGAATCGGTCAAACAGCAGATCATTGAGGGCTGTGAGAGTAATTACCGTCTTTCCTCAGCAAGCCCATATCCAGGAGTACGGCGGCAGTTTTATGGCTTTCGATAAAATCGATGGCGTACTGCTGGTAATCATGCGGTATGAACTTCACGGGGCATCACCTCCAATCTCAACGGAATTCATTACCGAAACACTTCCTGCAGCACATCCACACGATAGGTGTTTACCATGCCATATTTTGCATCGTACTCCTTGCCGATGTGGTACCCCTGCTTTCTGGACATTGCCGAGGCTTTGCGTCCGAGTCTTGCGGCGGCATCCCGACTCACGCCACGAACTCCCGTGAGATTGGCATAGCCGATGATGGTGTAGTGGTGCTCATCGATAGTAATCTGCTTGGACTCGACCTCAGAAGCCGCTCGTCCACCTTGTCAATCCGGGCATTTTGCCGCCTTGATTGCCTTTGCCTGCTCCACCATTCGCTGTGCGCTGTATAGCAGAAATTCCTCAGGTGTCATGTTCTTCGCAACTTTCGAAGTAACTGTCTTCAAGCTGTTCAAATACATCCCACGCCCGCTCCGTCCCAAGCATCTTGCTGCGACGGGCAGCGCCTCTCCGTCCAGAGATACAGATGACGTGTTTGTCGGGAAATTTGCAGTTCGATATTTTTCGACCTGCAAACGGAAGGTCTGTAAATCCTGCCCTTCCAGAACAAAGAAGTGTTTCCCCGCAATAAATCGCACACGGTTGTTGTTGAAGTTCTGCTGAATCTGCTTCGGGGCGCATCCATACGCCTCGGCAAGCTGCTCCGTGGTCATGACACGGATGCTGTTGTGTTCCAATACCATAAGTTCATTCATGGTCGATTTCCTCCAATACGCTGTCAATTTGATCTATCTTGTCAATCACATACACCTTGAATCAAGCCGCCGAAGCGGCCTGTGCCGTGCCAGCTGCAAGGCTCTCGCTTCTTCCCCGGTGCTTTCAGTTCCACAAAGCCCATTCTGCCGCCGGGCAGAAGCACCAGTCGGTCGGGCATTCCATCGAATCCCGGCGAGGGTAAACTTGGTGCGATGCCGCCCATCGCTCTGGTTCTTGCTGCAAGTTTCTGCTCAATCGTCCGTTCGTACAACTTTTCCTCCTGTAACATGAGGTTGTATCACTTCTAAAAGCCAGTCATATCAACGGATTCACGTTGTTTCTTGTTACAAAGGCTACAGAAAAATCCCTATATACGCATATATGCGCGTATTCGCGTTTTTTCATGTACGGAATTGTTATGTTTCTATTTACATATATAAATCTTTGTAACTTGTAACAAAAGCCTTATGGTACGGGCTTTGCTGCAAGTTACAACTTCCGTACAAGTTACAAGCGGCGATAGATTCTCTGCAGTCCGTAAATTGCGATACGTTGGGGTGTGGGCTGCTTTTTCCATTCAGGAAGTCTGGACATAATGGCTGCTATCGCACAGCTGTCTATGGAACGCAAATCCTCTTTTTCCTGCTGAAGCACTCACCAAATCTCCATGTTGCTGACAATCACGCGACGTCTGTCCCCACGGGAGTCGTATCATCGCCCCGCAAGAACTCCCGCCGCTGATAGAGATCCATCTCGTCCCAGTTGGCGGGAAGCAGCGTATCGAGATAGAGACGCACCAAACCTTCCGCTCATCGTGCTCCATCGCTTCCCGCTGCTCCTCTTTGGCATATTCCTCCAAGTCCGGGGCAGAATACAGCTTTTTCTCCGACATCGGCGAGAATCATCACCTCCGCCCAGATCTGCTGCACAAGCTCCGAGGGTCATCTGCCAGGGTCTATATTTGCTGCTGCCGCTCAGTTTAATGTTCCAATAGCGGCGGTTTCCTGTGATGTCTCTCAGATACCCGTTCTCGCTGTTGGTCGTGCCGAAGAATACACACTGGCGCGGATGGGAGGTCACCGCCTGCCGAAACTCGCCCGATACTTGTCATCTACTCTGGAAACAAAAAGCCTTTACTTTGTCGAGGTCGGCTTTCTTCATTCCGGCAAGCTCACCAATTTCGAGAATCCAGTAGCCCTGCAGCTTTTCGGCGGCGGTCTTGTCGTTCATATCCGATAAGGTCAGACTGTCGGAGAACCAATCCATGCCAAGGTTGGCGATGAAGGTGGATTTTCCGATGCCCTGTGCGCCGTTGAGAACTGGCATATAGTCAAACTTGATGCCCGGCTCTTTGATGCGCCGATAGGCGCGCATAGTACCTTCCGACTGACGGCACGGGTGTAAGCGTTATCCGCTGCGCCCAGGGTGGTCGATGAGAAGCGTGTCCACTCTCGCCACACCGTCCCAGGAGGCAGTGCCGCAAAAATACTCCCGTATCGGATGGTAGGATCGGTCGTCCACGGCTTTCGCGACGGCGATGTGCATAGTTTCGCGCCGAGAACGTGCCGTAGTTGTCATCCACATAGCAGATGAGCTGGGCATCGTCCGCATCCCGCCAGAACTTACCGGGATGTGCCGGGACTTCCCAGATCTCCATGCCGTCTGCCAGCTGATTAAAGACAATGTTTTTTTCATGTAAGGATCGTTTTTGCATGATGAGCGATGTTGTCAGAGGAGTTCTCAAGCTGTGTGGACTTTTTCTGCCGCACCAGCTTGTCCTTCCAATCGTCCTCCTCGGAAAACTCCTCAACCGCCCGTTCCTGCCGCTCCTTGAGTGCAAGGGTGCGTACTTTTTCATCCTTGGCAGCAAACTCAGCCATCTGAGTGAAATCGCCGTCAAAGAGATGTGTGCCTACGGGTCGTATGCGTTGCACAGCTTACCGTAGGCGGGATCGGAGGCATGGTGGCTGTAAAGCGAATTTACGGTCATATATCATCACGCCGGGAATGCTCGCCGACTTCGTATAGCCCCCTCGATTCTCGTCGGTGGTCGGCTCATCACATCGGAGAAATGTCTGCATAGCTTCTTGGATTGGATAGGCACGGCAGAACGTCCCTACCATGCCTTCCTTTTCCATCGGGTCAGCCTGCTTTTTCCGCTCCCTTGCCACAGCTTCTTTTTCACGCGGCGCGGTCGGCAGGGAGCTGCAGTCCTGCCAATCGGGGTGCGATGCCAAAAACGCATCGGGATCGAGGCCAGTCGTCCTCATACCTGCGGCAGATGTATTCCCCGTCGGACGAACAAGTCGGCCAGTACATCAGCTGATTCACCTTGAACGAGCAGAGATCGACCGTGTCCATACCAATCTCGTCCGCAAGATACCGGGCGATGGCATTGTATTCATCCGGGGTGACGTCCCGCGTCAGCGGCATGAGGATTCGCGCTCTTGGGGCTTCCGGCGTATGACTGTGGGTGGTGTAGACGATGGTGCAATGTTTGAAGGCAAAAATCATCGAAACAGCCCTGCTCCAGTCGGTCATAATCCAAAGCAATCATGGAGCGGCTGATGACCTCGGTCGCTTTCCGACGTGTCCCTTTCAGCGTTCCCGGCAAGAATCCGCCCTTATCCTTCACAGCATCTTTCTCGCGTTTTTCATAGCATGATACTGTGCACTCGTTTCAGCGGTTCGGATGGGGCTCTGCAGTTTTTCCCAAAAGTTCTTCCATCGTCATTTTTCTTGCGTGCCAGACAAGTGCCGAGCGACTGTTCCCAAGGCAAAATGCTAATTCTCATACACGCACCTTCCTCACCCTCGGTGTCTGTCCGTATTCAAATCTTGCCTGCCGTGCCAGCTTGAACGCCTGTACAGTGGCAGCGTCATCTCTGTCCATCGTATAATTGCTGTCATCTCCGAAAAGCTCAAATTTGCCCTGTTTGTTGATGCCGGGATGAGCAACGAAGTAATCTCCGTCGATGGTCTGAAAGTTGAAGGGATGCAGGCGCCGCTAAAGCTGGGAAACCGTAATAGCCCCACTCTTGGCAGTAACATTCAATATCTCCGATATCCTCTCCGTCGGGGATTCCGGGAACAACGAGGAGCGGGTGCTTGCCTTGGCTGAACTGGTTGATTTTGGCGGCATCGGCTCTACTCATCTTTCCCTTTACCTCCACATGGAGATCGCCGCCTACTCTTCCGTCAACATCGTGGAGCAGGAAGTCCGGCAAATAGCATTGACCATTATTGAGCACATACCCCTCCGGCTCATACTCCCAACGAACACCGCAGGCATCAAAGAACACTGCCCACCGCGCCTCAAGCGTGAGCGGAAAAAGATAGCCCTTGTATTCTGTCTCTATTACCTTCATGGCAAAAACCTCCTCACATTTTGTTGTGAAATAGCGGATGTTCTTCCGCAGTCTCTCGGCATGAGCAATCTCCGCTGCCATGCCCTCGGTGATCTTGTCTCCGAACACCCAGATTTCGCCGCACAGCCGCAAAAGCTCGAAATTCATATCCATCGCTTTCTCCCGCTCATCTACCTCCGACACGAACTGCGGAAAGTACAAGTGCGGCGCAAGGGGAATGCGTCCTTTGCTCACCGAGAACTTGCAGTACTGCCGCGCCCGCATGACATTGACGCGCGGATTATCCCGATAGGGAGAGCAGATGTAGGTGAACAGATTCTGTCGGAATACCTTGGTGAGAGCTGCGTGTGCTGTAGGATCGGCATAGCCCTCGTGGTTTCTGCGCTCGATCATTTCGCGCACCTCATCTTCCTGCTGCATTCCGTGCAGCAGATCGCCATATCAAAGAGATCGAACTCCGCATCGCCGAAGAACTCGTTGAGATCAACGGGCACTTCCGCTCCGCAGCGCAGACAGTGACAGAAGACATTCTCGTCGTTGATTTCCACCGTGACCTCCAGAGCGTCATTGATGTTTTCCTTAACATAGAACATAAAGGCTTTCCTCCTTCAAACTACCGGGCAGCATCGCCCTTCACTATTGAAAGGACAGAAGATCGGATTCTTAGCGGATACAACCGCAAAATTTTTCTTTCCTTATAATCTCCAGAGCCAAAAATGGCTCTATTTTTCAGCTAAAAACAGCCGTTTCTCTCCTTTCAATAGCGAGAGGCAGAAACGGCAAAAATATTTAAATTTTATCCGCTGAAAAACTCAGGTTTCTGTCCTTTCAATAGTGAAGGGGCGGGAAAGCCCCTCGGAAAGAGAGGTACATCGAGATGGACACTCAAAACGAGACAAAACTGGCAGAGGTGCTGATCGCCATCAGCGTCATTGCTGAGCGACTTGCGGACAAGCTGTCGGAAGGAGGGAGCGTGGATGGAAAACCTTGCAGCGAAGATTGAAGCTCTGCGGCTCTCGGCGAAATCCATCATGGACATCGCTGATGAACTGGCAAAAAGTCTGCAGATGGAAGAGCCAAAGCCGCCCTCGCTGAGGATGTTCGGCACAAGCTGATCCTTGCGGCGCAGGCGGGATTCAGTGCAGAGGTCAAGGCGCTCATCACCAAATACGGAGCCGACCGCCTGTCGGAAATCGATGCATCCACTATGCAGCACTTCTCAAGGAGGCTGAGCGTATCAGGAGGCGAAAAGTCGATGGCTAAACATTCCCTGCTCTCGGCATCGGCGAGCCAACGTTGGATTGCTTGCCCGCCATCGGCAAGGCTCTGTGAGGAATATGCAGACAAGCCCAGTGAATACGCGCAAGCCGGAACTGACTGCCACGAACTTTGCGCCTACAAGGTGGAAAAAGCTCTGGGCAGGAAGGTAATAAATCCGCCAAGCAACTCTCCTTCTACGACGAGGAGATGGATGAATGCTCGATGGCTACCGAAATTTCGTCATGGAGTGCGTAGCTAAGGTCAAGGAATCCTGTGCCGATCCGCTCGTCCTCGTGGAGCAACGACTGGACTACTCCCGCTATGTGGGCATCGAGGGAAGTTTCGGTACGGGAGACTGCGTGATTGTTGCCGACGGTATGCTGTATGTCATTGACTACAAGCACGGTCTCGGCGTACTTGTGTCCGCTGAGAAGAACAGCCAGCTTTGTTGCTACGCCCTCGGTGCAGTGGACTTGTTCGATGGAATCTACAACATCGAGCGCATCACTCTCGTCATCTACCAGCCTCGCCGGGCGAACATCAGCCTATACAAAATGGAAAAAGACGAATTGCTCACATGGGCAAATAACACCCTCGCTCCCGCTGCCAAACTAGCGCAGGAAGGCAAAGGCGAATTCAAGGCGGGAGATCATTGCCAGTTTTGTAAGGCCAAGGCGAACTGCCGAAAACGCGCCGAATACAACTTGGAACTCGCCAAGTACGACTTCGAGATGCCTGCCACCGGAGGACAGAGATAGCCGCCATTCTGCCAAGGATTGACGATTTGGCATCTTGGGCGAGCGACGTCAAGGACTATGCCCTGCAAAAGGCTCTCTCCGGCACCAAGTTTGAGGGTTTCAAGGTGGTAGAGGGACGCTCCAATAGGAAGTACACCGATGAGAATACCGTCGCAAAGACCGTGCAGGATGCAGGCTTTGACCCATACGAACAGAAACTCCTCGGCATCACCGCCATGAGCAAAACTCTTGGCAAAAAGAAGTTTGAGGAGCTTTTAGGCGGGTTGGTCTACAAGCCGGCCGGAAAGCCGGTGCTTGTCCCAGACAGCGATAAACGTCCGGCGATGAGCACAGCTACAGATGATTTTCAAGGAAATTTGAGGAGGAAACCACCATGGCAAAATTTGCAATCCCAACAAAAGTTATCACAGGCGTTAAGACTCGTTGGAGCTACGCCAACGTCTGGGAGCCGAAGAGTATCAACGGCGGTGCTCCCAAGTATAGCGTGTCACTCATCATCCCCAAGAGCGACACGGTAACGGTTGGAAAAATCAAGGATGCTATCAAGGCCGCCTACGAGGAAGGCCAGAGCAAGCTGAAAGGCAACAACAAGTCCGTCCCGCCCTCTCGAGCATCAAAATGCCTCTGCGCGATGGCGATCTTGAGCGTCGATGACAGAAACGTACAAGGACAGCTACTTCATCAACGCCAACAGTGCCACGGCTCCTGGCATCGTGGACGCAGCTCGCCAGCCAATTCTCGAACGCTCCGAGGTGTATTCCGGTGTTTACGGCCGCGCCAGCATCAACTTCTACGCCTTCAACAGCAATGGGAACAAGGGCATCGCTTGCGGACTCAACAACCTGCAGAAGATTTCCGATGGTGAGCCGCTGGGCGTGCAAGACTCGCGCCGAGGACGATTTCGCCGACGAGGACGAGGGAGTTCCTCAGCTGATTAGACTATGCTTCTGCCAAAGGCGGCGTGGAGAAATCCTCGCTGCCTTTTGTGAAAGGACGCACAATGAATACACTCTCCATTGACGTAGAGACATTTTCCGATGTGGACATTTCCAAATGTGGCGCATACAAATATGCAGAATCGCCCAGCTTCGAGATACTGCTCTTTGCCTATGCAGCGAGACGGCGGCGAAGTGCAGGTCGTCGACCTTGCGGCTGGCGAGAAGATTCCACAGGAGATTCTGGCGCTCTGACCGATGATAATGTCATTAAATGGGCATTTTAACGCCAACTTCGAGCGCGTGTCTGTCACGCTATCTTTCAGACGTGGGGCTTCTCCGGGAGGCCTTCCTCAGCCCCGAAACTGGCGATGCACGATGGTTTGGGCGGCGTACATGGGTCTTCCCTCTCCCTTGCCGCCGTAGGCAGCGTTCTTGGACTTGAAGAACAGAAAATGTCCGAAGGAAAATCTCTCATCCGTTATTTCTGCACGCCCTGTACAGCCACCAAAACGAATGGCGGCAGAGTTCGCAATCTCCCCTGCCATGCCCCGGACAAGTGGGCAATATTCAAGGCGTACAACAAGCGCGATGTCAAGGTTGAGATGGCAATCCAGCATCGGCTCGCCAAGTTCCCCGTCCCGAACTTCCTTTGGGATGAATATCATCTCGACCAAGCAATCAACGATCGTGGCATCCGCATTGATATGGCGTTCGTGGATAACGCCATCGCTATCGATGCCCGATCTCGCGATGAGTTGTCCGGGCGAATGAAACAACTCACAGGTCTGGACAATCCCAACTCTGTGCAGCAAATGAAAGGATGGCTATCTCAGCATGGTGTGGAGACGGATTCTCTCGACAAAATGGCTGTGCTTGAACTTCTGAAGAATGCGCCGTCGGAACTTGCCGAGGTTCTGTCCCTGCAGCAGCAGCTTGCCAAGTCCTCCGTGAAGAAATACATTGCCATGAAGAATGTCTCCTGTGCGGATCATCGCGCCAGAGGGACATTCAGATTTTTACGGCGCGAACCGTACGGGGAGATTTTCCGGCAAGAACATCCAGCTCCAAAATCTTCCTCAAAATTACATGGAGCATTTTGGAAGATGTCCGCACGCTTGTCCGACGAGGCGATTTCGAATCCCTCAACGTCCTCTACGACTCTGTTCCCAATGTTTTGTCTCAGCTGATTCGCACAGCCTTTATCCCCAAGGAGGGCAGAAAATTCATTGTTGCGGACTTCTCTGCCATCGAAGCACGGGTGCTGTCATGGCTTGCCAGGAGCGATGGCGCATGGATGTATTCGCTGATGACGGCGACATCTACTGTGCCACAGCGAGCAGGATGTTCCACTGCAACGTGGTCAAGCATGGAGAGAATGGGCATCTCAGGGCAGAAGGGGAAGCAGGCAGAACTGGCCTGTATCGCCGAGGACAGCTTGTCTTTACGAATGAAGGACTCGTTCCTATTGAGCGCGTTCGCACGGAGCATTTGCTCTGGGACGGAGAAAGCTGGGTCAGCCATGACGGCGTCATATTCAAGGAGCGAACGAGAGGTAATTACCTATGAAGGACTTACAGCAACCCCGGATCATCTCGTCTGGGTCGAGGGGCAATCGCAGCCGATACAGTTTGGAGATGCCGCCTCCTGCGGCGCACATCTCGTACAAACAGGAGATGGTGGGACGGCAATTCGGTTGGGTGAGAATCATCAGCCCGGAAAAGAGATGGAATGCGGCAATGAATCATTGCTACGTTCTGACAAAATGTACGGGATGCGGTGCAATCCAGTGGCAGTACTGGACAATCTTCGAAGTGGGAAATCGAAGGGCTGCCAGAGCTGTTCGCAGCCGAGACAGATTCCATCTTGGCTGGACAGACGACTCACAGCAGCAAAACAACGCTGCGAGAACCCAAACGACAGGGCGTATCCTCTGTATGGAGGGCGAGGGATCAAATTCGACTTTCCGAGCGTGACGGAGGCGGGGCTGTATCTCATGAAAACATTCGGTCTGCCCTCACGGTCGATGGAACTGGATCGCATCGATACGAACGGAAATTACACCAAAGGGAATCTACGCTTTGTACCCAGAGCGCAAAATCAAGCAAACCGCAGAATTACAGTTTTGTCGGAGTTCCGTCAGGAGTATTGGCCTTACTGTCGCGCTGTGGTAACGAGGAAACTTTCCGGAGGAATGAGCCGTGCCGAGATTATCAAAGCTGCGGAGACGGCTGTCAGCGAGAAAAGGAAGAACTGGCGTATCATCAGCGCACGGCTCGACTTTATGACATCCGAAATGCCGGAAAGCATCACCGTTTTACCGTATCGGGGAAATTAGTCCACAACTGCGGCTACGGTGGCTCCGTTGGTGCGCTGAAGGCGTTCGGGGCATTGGAGTCCGGGATGAAGGAAGAGGAGCTGAAGCCGCTCGTGGACGCTTGGCGTGCAGCAAATCCGAACATTGTGGATTTCTGGTGGGCGGTGGATCGAGCCGCAAAGGATTGTATCAAGGAACGAAGCAAGAAAGTTACGCACGGCATCCAGTTCATCTATCAGGGTGGCATGATGTTCATTCAGCTTCCGAGCGGGCGCAGACTCTCCTATGTAAAACCGCGCATCGGAGAGAATCAGTTCGGTGGCGAATCCATTACCTACATGGGACTCGACCTCTCGAAAAAGTGGACACGCATCGAATCCTACGGTCCGAAACTCGTCGAAAACATCACCCAAGCCATCAGCCGCGACATCCTCTGCTATGCCATGCAGACGCTGCGGAACATGGAGATCGTCGCTCACGTCCATGATGAAATCATCATCGAATGCGATGAACGCACCTCACTATCTGCCGTTTGTGAGCAGATGGTGAGAACCCCGCACTGGGCAGAGGGGGCTTCTGCTCCACGCCGACGGTTTCGAGTGCGCATTCTATCAGAAAAATTGAAAAGGGCATCCCGTCAAAGCGATAGGATGCCCCCTCTTTATTCTGTTTACCTCATATCCGGTGCAATCAAGGCGCGGATCGCCTTGATTTTTGTCCGATACCAGTCCGCTGCTTCATACCCAACTTGTCGGCAATTGCCTGCTGGGTATTGTCGTCAAGGAGCAACGAAAAATCTCACCGTGCTTGGGACTGAGCGTAGCCGCCTTTTTCAATTAATGCGTCCAGCAAAAATCCTGTCCAGCACTTCATCCTCCATCCTTGTTACCAAAAGGGCTGTCAATCGACCTCTTTCCACAGGAATCACTGAACTCGCCACGATGGGCTTCAAGGTTTTTTTCCACAATGTATTCCGTAGAAGCCGAGCAGTTTTTCTCCTTGATGATGTCGCCGTTCAAGAATCCCGGGCATTGGTCGCAGTTCTTTTCGCAACGGATGAGCCGCCCCGTTTTGGGGCTTCTGACCATGCAACGGCGCTCACGCGCCTCCTGCTGCATTCCCGACGCACTCCGTTCCAATACTCCCGATTGGAGCCGACAGGTCCCTGCGTTTTGTAGCACCTATACGCCTTTGCCCTTGCCCCCTTGGCATAGTACGGCTTGTACATTACAACATTGGCAGGGTCGAAGCCACAAAGCGACTCGAAGCCCGGCTCCATAATAACAAAAAGGTTCTCGGTTTTACTCTGATTTGCCATTGGACTTGTTCTCCTCTGAATGAGGACAAGTCCACCATATGTATTTTGTTGGCCATCATGAACGAATCCTCATTTCCTGATGACCAACCACCCCAGTAGGTTGGCGTTGACTAATATTTTGCCGCCTCTCCGCTCTGGGCACCCTCTCCGGAAAGGGTGAGCATTGAGGTGGCGAATCTCACAGAAATTTCACTCACTGTGTGGGCAAAATGTAAATCTGTGATATAATGATTAAGTACGGTTTGTTATGAAACAAAATGATTGCTTCTTAACCGTACCTCTTGACTTCAGATTATTGTTAATTGGGTTAATTGCAATCCCCTAAAAGGTGTTAATCCAGTTAATTGAGTTAATTTCTGACAATCAATGATAAAGAGGGTACGGATATGATTCCATATTTGTGCGGCGGCACATTTCTCGCCCAGATTTTGCGGGCGATGGAGCGCACCACTACTTCTACCGACCATATGAATGGGCAAAAAGAAAGCCTCCCTGAACGAGAAATATTCAGGAGGCTGTTGTCTCATATACAGGCTTGTTGAATTTCCTGCCGATGCCGGAGGCAACATCAAAACATACGCCAGCCAGTTCAAGGTGTGTCAGAACTCCTTAGCTTCCCTTTACGGGTTTTCGCCGACAACGATTTCCGCATGAAATTTGACCGAGACGTACGGAGCGAGCGTTCCAAGGCTCTCTATATGATGTCCAATTTTGTTTCAGAATGCATCGATATTCCCAAAAACGGAGAGCAATTGGTGCGTTGTCTCCTCGGCATGATTAAGGATGACGGCACCATAAAATCAACAGATGAATTCTATATTTTGCCGGACGGAAGCCCGATCTCAAAGAAGGATATTGACAGCACGGACAAAATCTACATTGAGCCATTCCTCCTCGGCGTGTGGCACTACGTTATCATGAACCGTGCTGAGAAAAACGAGCTGGGAGCGGAAACATATCAATCGTGGTATCCTAAACGTAACGATTACAGAGGGACTGTTGGGAGTGACATAACGATGTCTATAGATGTAAAATCGGCAAAATTCGAAGAGCCTACTGAGACCGAAACTGACGGGATATTCGACTCACAGGAATTTACCGCTCATGTTGAGTCACAAGAACCAACAATCAATAACTACTACGACATTAAGATAAAAAACAACATCCAAGGAAATACGATTCAAAATCTGACGCTGTCATAGGAGGAACTTGAAATTGGCAAATGAACTACAAACCGTTCTTCCTCCGCTTCTGAATACGTACGTGCCGGATGGTCAAAAGAATGTTGCTATAGGAATCAACAACCTTGTTACCAATAATAAAAATCGACCATCTGCACCTGAACATCCCATTGTCTGATGTGCCACCACCCTTCTTACACCCGATGCACAAGGAATAAATTTTTAACCGCAATTATTACAACCTATTCGTATGGGGCGCAGATTTGGAGATTGAACACCTCGCCCCCTTCAAGGTGGATTCTGACAGAGCCTTGACGGAGTTTATGGACAGCGATGTAAAAGAAATGTTTTCGACCTTGAAGGATGACTTGACGGTACAGAAGGTGCTTTCCTTTCCGTGCCTGTTTGCCAACGAGAACAGGCACAGCGGACGAGCAGATGCGGATCAGACTGTCGGCTTTGGCTGTATTAAACAAATCAAGGTTCGGAGAAACGGCGTGATGATCTATCCTCACGTCATTTGTCGCCTTCCGCAGCAGAGAATAAACGAAGCGTTATTTGAGTTGGATTTATATGGAAACTCCTCTTATAACGAATTCAATCGTTCTCATTGGAGCATAAAGAAAATAGATTTAATAGCTGAACTTGTTGATATGGGATTCCCACTATTATGAGGCAACCAATGGAAAAAGATACACAACTTGAAAAATGGGTAAACTTGGAAGATGTAGCTGAATATCTCAGCGTTAGCAAGGATACGGTCAGAGCATGGATAAGGGGAAATAAGATACCGTTTTATAAAGCGGGAAAACGCTATAAGTTTAAAATATCTGAAGTGGACGATTATGTAAGGAATGGAAAGATATCCGAATAGGAGTACACATCATGGATGAAAAATTACCCGGAGTTGTCCAAAAGATCACCCTAAACACCAATACCTATCAGAATAGGAGCATAGAGCCGACACTTATCAACTTCTTCTTCGGTAAGAACGGTGCGGGAAATCAACCATTGCTCAGTGCTTCAAGGGAAAAAGAAGGACTTTTTTTCCCGATGTATCTGCCTATGAGGTGTTGGTGTATAATCAAGACTTCATTCGTGAGAATTTGCAGGAAGACAGATCCATGCCGGGTGTATTCAGCATGAATGCCGAGGATATTGAAAAGCAAAAACCAAATTTCTGCCAAACAGGAAGAACTCGATAAACTCCGGGAACAGTACACTACCAAAAAGAACACCAAAGAAGAGAAAGAAAAATTTGCCTACTTCGTTGCGGAGCGATTTGGAGGGCAGTTTCTGGAAACTCACAGCCACTCCAAGAGCGGATTTTTCCCAAAGGCTGTCAAAGCAAAGATTTTCCAATCGCATTACAAAAGCAACTGTATGTGACCAACTGCTAACAAATATCACAGCCAAAGGAAACGAATCTCAACGAGCTTCATCGTCTTTTACGATATTGCTTTCGGAAGCGACTCCACTACCTATACGGAATTAAAAAGCCCCAGCTGCTCGCTGAGGACAAGATTGACGGTTTTTGACTTGCTGAATGAGAAAATTATCAGCAGTTCCGACAAAGAATATGCCAAATTCATCCAAAGAATCGGTGCTACCGACTGGCTTTAGACGCAGTCATGATACCTATGCTCATAAAACGGACGGAAATGCCCATATTGTCATGAAAAAGCTCGATGATGATTTTTTGAAGAGCAATTTTTCTGCCTGCTTTGACGAACATTATCGGCGGGATATGCAGAAACTTCGAGGCTTCATATCGGAATACGAGCAGAAAACTACGGCACTCATTACCCTGCTGCAAAATAACAAACTCGGTGCATTTCCTCAAATCGACTTCTCGGCATATGATGATAAAGTTGGTGCGCTGGCAACTACCATCAAGTTAAATAAGGAACACTTGGCAGATAAGGCAGAAACGCCGGGTGCTGTCAAAAACATAGAGCCACTTGATGACAAAATAACAGAGATAGCTGCGTTGATTGATGGATTTAACCAAGACATCAAATCTTACAACGAAATTGTAAAATCCCGTGCAACCAAACAGACCGAATGCGTGACTGCCGTATGGCAGCACATAGCCTTCTTAGTAAAAATCTGCCAAGACAGACTACACAAAGAAGATGCACGCCAATAAAAACGAAACAGACGTTTTTGAATGCTGAATTAAAAACAGCTTACTGATAAAGGGAAAGCCCTCAGTGGCGAAATAGCCAACCTTGCCAAGGAAATCAAGGGAATAGATTCCACCATGCTCGCCATAAACAAAAACTTTGTCCGACTCAGGCTTCCAAGGCTTCCATCTTAGGGAAGAAGGGCAACAAGGATGAGGATAAAAGCAGGTATGTCATCGTCCGCGATGACAACTCCCCTACCCATGGCTTGAGTGAGGGCGAGAAAAAAACTTTATTGCCTTTCTGTATTTCTATCACAAGGTATGGGGAAGAGAATCCGCTGATGCCGTTTTCAAAGACAGGATCGTGGTCATCGACGACCCTGTGTCCAGTATGGACAGCAGCTCGCTTTTTCATCGTCAGCACTATTATCCGTGAGTTGATCGGCATTTGTTACAACAATGGATATCCGGCAAGAGCGGATGCCAAACGATTTATCAGGCAAATGTTCATTCTGACTCACAACGCCTATTTCCTGCACGGGATTTCCTATGATAGAATAAAGCAATGGGAATGTGTGAATTTCTATCTTGTAAAAAGACCAATAACATCTCTGAAGTTCTCTGCTGCACCAAGCATAATCCACACTCTAAAGAACCAACCATCCCCCATAATTACAATCCTGTCCAAAACTCCTATGCGGCACTTTGGCATGAATATGGCGAGGTAAAGTCTGCCATTGCCTTAAAACGGGTTATGCGGCACATACTGGATTATTATTTCCTGCAAATCAGCGGCTTCGAGGGGCATACTCTCCGCGAACGCATCTTCAAGGACGAAACCGTATTCAACGATGCTGACGGGAACAGAGATGAAGAACTTGTCCAATCCATCAATGCGTTATTACAATATGTCGGCTCTGACACACAGGGATTTAATGCGGGATTCGACTACGTGGAAGATACCGAAGATATTCAAAGCCTCAAGTCTACCTTTGAGAAAGTGTTTGAGATTATGGGACAAGATCAACACTACCGCATGATGATGGGAACAATAAAGGCGTAGCAGGAACTCACGACATTGTAGCACGATTTTCGAATGAGGAGATACGCTCCATTGGCATATCGATATAGCTATGCTGTCAGCAATTCTCCGCAACAGTATTTCTGTAGAATTAGTAAAAAGCTACCTCAAGGAAATTTGGTTAATTGCTATTCAACAGCAGAATTTGAGATCCCATTTTGGCACCTCAAGAGGAGATAAAGTAATATGAATGAAATTCAGCCTGTGTCCATCTCGCCGACCACGGACACTCCAAATATCAGCCGACTTATTTTACACCATACGCAATCAACAGGTAATGCTCGCCAGCGACCTTGCTATGCTCTACCAAGTGGAGACACGAGTCCTGAATCAGGCTGTGAAGAGGAATCAAAAAAGATTTCCCGAAAGATACTGTTTCCAGTTAACCAAAGAGGAAGTGGAAAACTTGACATCACAATTTGTGATGTCAAGTTCCTCACATGGCGGACGGCGCATTCCTCCTTACGCCTTTACCGAACAGGGCATAGCTATGTTGTCGGCAGTTCTCCGCAGCGATGTTGCCATTGATGTCAGCATCCGTATCATGGATGCTTTCGTAGAGATGCGGCATTTTATCTCGGGCAACGCTCACCTTTTCGAGCGAATAGAGCGTGTGGAGTTAAAGCAGCTCACCTATCAAAAAGAAGCCGATGAAAAATTCGAGCAGATATTTGATTTCATACACACTCATACAGAGTCCAGCCAAAAGATATTCTTCAACGGACAAATTTACGATGCCTTCAGCTTGTTGGCGAGCTTGATTCAAAAAGGCTACCAAGGACATCATTCTCATTGACGGCTATGTGGATATAGGAACGCTCAATCTGTTGGCAAAAAAACAAGCTAATGTTTCCGTGGAAATCCACACATTCAGCAATACGAGATTGACGGCAGCAGATGTTACGACCTTCAACAGTCAATATCCAACGCTTACCATCAATCGCACCAATGCCTTTCACGACCGCTTCCTGATTCTTGACCACCAAGAGGTATATCACATCGGCGCATCGCTCAAAGATGCCGGAAAGAAATGTTTTGCCATCACGCTTTTTGCAAGATGAGGCTCTCCTACAGGAACTTCTGGCACATTTGTGAAAAGACATCCACAGCCCGGTGAGGCGACAATGCAGCAAAAATCATCGAAACCATAAAGAAAAGCAGAGACTAAACCAAACGGCGTGCAGCGAAAAGCTCCACGCCGTTTTTTGAGTGTGATTCTATGGGTAAATTGTTATCCATAAATCGTGCTATAATTTCCCCAAGAAATAAAAATCTGTGAAGAAACTTCTATGTACTCACTCCTACAGCTTCTTTAGATTCCCGCTTCCAATTCGTGTGATTCAATAAAGCATTAAGCAGAATCTCGTTCATCATTACATTGTATCGTTATCGACGTTACTTCGTTCATCGCGGCTACCAAAATGATACTAGAGGGAAACGTCAGCGTTGCATTCGCACGCGACACCGTAATCTGGCGATCCTCAATTGGTTCGCGCAGTACCTCAAGCGTCTTCTTGCTGAACTCCGGCAGCTCATCCAGAAAGAGTACGCCGTGATGCGCGAGTGTCACCTCGCCCGGACGCGGGATGCTGCCCGCCGCCGATCATCGCCACCGTCGAGGATGTATGGTGCGGACTGCGGAAGGGGCGCGTCGTCACAAGCCCCGTATCCTTGCCGAGCAGCCCCGAGATGCTGTAAATCTTCGTGATCTCGATGGCTTCTTCCTTCGTCAGCTCCGGCAGGATCGAACTCATCCGACGTGCCAGCATCGTCTTGCCCGAACCGGGCACACCGACCATCAGAACATTATGCCCTCCCGCCGCTGCAATTTCAAGCGCACGTTTCGCCTGATACTGTCCCTGCACATCCGCAAAGTCATCGGTAAAGGCTGCATCCTTTTTCTGCTCTGTCGAGTGTGGCACAGCAGGAGTCAACTTCTCCGTGCCCGTCAGATGACGCACAAGCTGCGCCAGATTCTCAACCGCATAGACCTTCAGTCCGTCAATCAGAAGTGCCTCGTCTGCATTGGACGGCGCAACGTAGAACTCCGTCAGCCCATGCTCCCGCGCCGTAATCGCCATCGGGAGAATGCCGCTGATCGGACGGCAGTTTCCATCGAGAGAAAGTTCCGCAGAGAAGAGTGCATTCTGCACCGCTGCCTCCGGAACCATACCGTAGGATGCAAGGAGTCCGACGGCTATCGGCAGATCAAGCCCGGAACTGTCCTTTCGCACATCGGCGGGTGCAAGATTCACCGTCACCCGCTCTTGCGTAGCTGAATGCCCGAGTTGCGGATTGCAGTGCGCACACGCTCCTTCGACTCCTTCACCGACGTATCGGGAAGCCCCACCAGTTCAAAGCCCGGCAGCCCCGGCGATACATCCACCTCAACGTCGATAATCCGTCCATCAATCCCGAGGGTCGTCGCACCATAGGTCTTTGCAAACAACGGCCTTCCCTCCTACGTTTTCAAATATAAAGAAAATTATAACACAGGAGAGGGAAGATGGCTAATGATTCTTTGCAAAAGAAAAAGAGATTCCAAACGCTGGGTATGGCGAATGGAATCTCTCGTGTAAAATGTGTCGTTCATCCTTTCAGCAGGAATAGTTTTTCACAGCAAACGTCCTCTCTACCTTTGTAAGTTGCCGTATCTTGTGCAGGAACATCGGAAACACCCCCGTAGAGCGGCTGAGTATGGAGTAATAATGAACAAGGCGGAAGGATAGTCATATCACCCGTCTCCGCCGCCCCTATTTTTGGACTTTTTATTGAGACAGGTAAACTACTTTTTTACAACGGAATTGTATTATCTTTTAGTTGGTCACATCCTATCTACAGTAATAGGTGTGCCCAGCCCCTTTTCTATAGTAACACAAAGGTCTTTTTGTTTGCTTTAGGAATCGCTACTGCTTATTCCGCTCTCCCCACATCTGACAGGGGCTTAATGATTGGTAGAATAAATCAGCACAATGACTGTAACAAGAAGGAATTTCATAGTATCAACGCCTATTCGCATCCCATTAAAACTTTCTGCCAAACATATACCTCAATATACATTTACTTTCTTCTATCGTATAACCACTCCGCTTAAGAACATTGAAATATACTAATAAATGTAAATGTGAAAAACCTCCCTTTCCTTCATTCCAAACAATTCCTGCGTGAGAAACTCGATTTCTCATTTCAATAAATTTTCTTATCATTGATTTCATCTCATCAATCGTATACGATTTTGTTATTCCATATTCTACATGCATCGATGGTTCAGATATAGGTTTCATCGGTAGAAAAAAATTCATCAATAGAGCATTTATCTTTTAAGGATGAGCTGTAAGTTCAGCAACTTCCGTTAACCAGATTTATGGCTTTATTCTTCACTTGGTCAGAATGGTTTGCTGTTTTTATAACATTCGTCAATTCTTTTGCCAATTCTTTCCCCTCAGTTTTCATACCTTCCATCAGTTCATTTTTGAAAAGCTCATATATTCTTGTTCCAAGGCCACGCAAATATCAGGTACATCTGTGTAGAGAATATATCAATATGTTTATTTCTTTTTAGTAAGAAACTGGAGATACGGGCGTGTTGCATCTTCATTTATTAATTTAAACAGTTTCGGAAATTTCTCGTTTAACAAGTCAAACCGAATCACCTGCATAATATTCAAAGAATTTTCAGCATAATCATCAGAATCCATCCCTGATCCTTGTCAGTATTGTATCAAACCCACCCATTAAATTTTTCTTGTATAATCTTACTTCGAATCCGACATTCAATTGTCCAGCGCAAAATTGAAGAAAATTCAATGCATAATTATAGTATATATGAATTTTTCTGTATATTCTGTACTTCTGAAAAATCAAACCGAAGCACGGAATGTATACCATTTCTCAAATCAGAACTTTTGCCTCGTATCAACGGAGAAATCATCTGTACTGATTGTATATGTTATTTCAAGATATACTCCACCTATGCCGACAGGAAAAGTTTTTGTAAAAAAATCCTGACTGCAAAATTTTATAGTTTTTTCTGAATAACATTCATCAACGATTTTTCCTGTCATGTGAAGAATATCTAGAATTCCTCCACGGAATTCTATTGCATCAAATGAACTTAAGTCCATTTCAATAGGTGATGTACTTTTCAACAAAATAGGCGCATGAAATTGTGCTGTTCCAAGGTTTCTAGGTGCAGAGATGTGCACAGAAAAATCATTAGGATGATAAAACGCAACACTGCAGCCATCCTCTGCAACACCATATAGCCACATATCCTTCTCGTCTTTCGGTGTAGCATCAGAATCTGTAGATGCATAGATTGCTTTTTGGGATTCTAAAGCGCATGGTATAACAGTCACCAAATCCTTATCTACATGAAAAAAGGCTTGGTGCACATTTTTCTGGTCTTTTATATTCAACTTTCCATTAAAATTTGGTGCCACTTCTCTCTTCATAAAAACCAACTCCTTCATATTCAAATGCATTCTATGCTCCGCATCAGTTGTAATACAGTATCGAGTTCTTTAATACCCATTACTTACTTAGACTTCACAGATAAACAATCTGCTGTAACCGTTGAAATATCTATCTTCTTGACCAATATAACAGCATAAGCAACATCCATTTAGTATAATTTAAGTCCCCAAAAACATACAATGGAGACTCATTCCATAACCAGTATAGCATATTTTTGATGTGCGAAGTTTGAGTAATTATCCATCGACACCAATCTCAATCCCTCCCTTGAAAACAACGACTACCGTGCCGTCCTCTTTGACCACAATGTGATCGAGTAGTCCGCCCCATAGCTCCTCGTCAAACTCAACCTGCTCCTCGTTGATACCACATACCACTTGAATCATGGTCTCAAGGTCTTTCTCTTGCTCTCCTCTCGGCGATTTGGTCGTCCAATTTTTCAAAAATTTCCCTGCTTTTTCCACATAGAGTCCGCGAATCTCATTTTCCTGTTTCAGATACGCTCGTCTGATCCTGTGCCACCCGCGCATTCTCCTGAATCAGTATTTCGATCCGTTCTGCCAAAACACAAAGTTCCTGCTCTACTCTGTTACGTTCCTCCATCAGCTCTACCGTTTTGGCAAACGTCGTCAATCAGGGTTGGGTTCCACAATCACCTTCTCTTTGACCTCCACCGGGGAGTTCAGTGCCTTGACGAAAATCTGTTTGATCTCCTCCTCCGTCAGGTGCCTCGTTCTGCACGGCTTGCCCTTTGGGGAATATTTCTTGTTGCAGCGATAGATGACTCTGCGGTATTTATCCGTCGAATGCCAGACCTTCGCCCCGTACCATCCGCCGCAGCAGCCACATTTGATTTTGTTCGCGAAGATGCTCACACCGCTGTGCTTGCCGTTCTGCTCTCTACGCTTTATCTCGGATTGCGCAAAGTCGAACAAGTCCGGCGGGATAATCGCCTCGTGGTGCTCCTCCACATAATACTGCGGAATCTCGCCCGTATTCTTCCGTCGCGTCTTGTCGAGGAAGTCTGCCGTATATTCCTTCTGGATCAGCGCATCGCCACGGTACTTCTCGTTTGTGAGGATGGAGCGCACCGTGGAAATGTACCATCTATCTTTTTCCAGACGGAGATTTGATGCCGTGCTTCTCCAGTTCCTTGGTGATGGCGTAGAAGGATCGCCCGCCAAGGAAGAGTTTGTAGATGAGCTTCACCACTTTCGCCTGTTCCTCGTTGATTTTGAAATCCTTGTCATAGCCGAGGAATGCACTGTAGCCCACACTGGTCTTGCCCTCGGCGAACTGCTTGCGCTTTCCCCATGTGGTGTTCTCCGAGATGCTGCGACTTTCCTCCTGAGCGAGGGCTCGACATAATCGTTATAAGGGTTCCAGTCTTACCCTAATTTTTGATACAATCTAACGATGCACCCCCTATACCCGTTTAACAGTGCACCCCCTTGCCACACCTGCCTATCGTTAAGCGAGTATGCACTAGTCAACAAAAACTGGACACAAAAACCTAAAAATTAGTCATTAGAATTGAGATACTGTACATAATCATCGAAGATGTGATACACAGAATATCCATGACCTCCATTCAAAGGAAACGTATCAAGGAGCCGCACCTTCGTGCTTTGGCGCGAACTGCTCCCGATACTGCTTCGGAGTAAGGTATCCAGGGCATATGCAGGGCGCTCCTCGTTGAAGAAGCGGATGTAGTCGGATACCTGAGCGGGGACATTCTCCGGCGACGTAATATGGAAATCTGTAAAGAGTTCGGCCTTGATCCAACCATTAATCGCCTCCATCGCGGCATTGTCTGTCGGTGTGCCGGCTCTGGACATTGACCTGACAATGTTGTACATGGGCAGGAGTTCGTTGTAGCTCTTGGAGGCGTAAACAGAGCCTTGATCGCTGTGCAGGATGAGCTTCTGATTCGGATACTGCTTCTTGAACGCAAGCACGTCCTGCAAGCCGTCGAGGTAGGTCATACGATCGCCGCGCTTGGATGAGAGCGCATGGGCAATGAGCTCGTCATTCCACAAATCCATATATAGTGTGAGCTCGTAGTATGTGCGCTCCACATAAAAGGCGGTCATATCACTCACCACACATTCCATGGGGCCGGTAATGCTCACTCCTGCAAGCAGCAGGTTCGGATAGGTTCTGGACGGATCGCCCGCCTTCTTGTAGCTGTAATGTTTGCAAAGGCTCTTGATCCCTGCGATCTTACAGCATTTATGGGCATAGGGATCGGAAAATACGATTCCTTTGTCCAATCGTATCTTGGCATTCAGCCAGCGGTAGCCATGGGAGGAAAGCGCCCATGGTATTCCTGAAACAATCCGATGCTCTGCACAAGCCGTTTCTTCTGTTCGGGTGGATGTTCCACGCTCTTCTTCCAGTTGTAGAAGCTGCTGCGTGGGATTCCGGTCTTTGTACAGAGCAGCCGGATGGGGAACTGTCCGGAAAGCTCCATGATTACTTGGTATTCTTCCTGCCGATAGGAATGAACGTCTTTTCCGCACCAACTCCTTCCACCAGATAACTTTTTAAGCGTGCCTCTGTGATCTTTGCCATAAGGAGGGCATCGATGAGTTCTTCTTTCGTCATGGACTGGAGATCTTCTAGGCCGGTGGGAACAGGGTATGGATTTGGTCTTGGTAAGACCCAAGCAGCTGCACACCCTTTTCGGTGGGAGCTGGTTGGCATCCCGGTAGTGGCGCATATAATCCCGTGCGGTCTGCTCGCTGATCCCGTATTCTTCTGCTGCCTCATATCTCGTGAGCTCGCCGCCGTAGATCCGACGGCCTATGTCCAAACGTTGCTCCTTGGTGTACTTCACGTGGCAACCTCCTGTCTGCATTGGGAGATGGGCTGTCCGCTGCCTGTCATCCTGTGTACAGGATACTGCAAGCAGTGTCCATTTTCTACCCCTCTGTGTCCAGTTTTTAGTTTACCACTTCACCCGGATGCGCCGCCCGCCGCGATTTGTACCGTCACGCGCCATCTTCTCGCCCCCTTCCCTTAATACCCCGTTTGAACCGACGTTTTTGTGCGTACGCCCCTCCCTGAGTCCAGTAACGGCGCGGTTTTAGAGATTTGACCGCCCCTCCCCACTTATAGTCAAACATTTTTGCTTTACATCGTAAATCAAACAAGCTATACTTTTCTAAAAGAAAGGAGTGCGGTCGTCATGTCAACTGTCCCTACTCAAATCAGGATTGACCGAGACATAAAAGAACAGGCCGGCGCTTTGTTTTCCGGACTTGGTCTGGATATGTCCGGTGCCGTTAATATGTTTCTGCATCAGTGTGTCCTTCGCGGCGGTATCCCGTTTTCTATCGAAATGCCCCGTTATAAAGCAGAGCACCTTAGCCACGATGGAAGAAGCCAAAGAAGAATCTCTCGCGATCCGAACGTCCCTAGCTATGACAACATGGACGACTTGAAGGGGCATTGGAAGAATGATCTATCACATCAAGTTCACCATCGCTTATAAGAAGGAGTTACAAGCGTGCCAAGAAACGCGGCTTGAACCTCAAAGCTGCTGGATGATGTTGTCGATGAGTTAAAGGAAAGGGCGCAAACTTGATGCCAATACCGCGACCATGAACTCCATGGGAATTGGGCGGGCTTTCGCGAGTGTCATATTCAACCGGATTGGCTACTCGTCATACCTCGTGGAAAAATGACATTCTGACCTTAACTCTTGTCGAAACCGGAACTCATGCAGAATATATTCGATGAATAAGCTGTTCATTTAGGACAGCTTTTTCTTTTGATGAATCCGCCTCATGGCAGGATACGCAGAGCGACATCAAATTGCTCTCGTCATGCATGCCGCCGTCGGCGAGAGGTCGAATGATGCACAAGCGTCGCGAGGACGTACCTGCCCTACTCTTGCAGCACTCGCAAAGTGGATGCGCTGACCAAATAGCGGTCACGAATCCTGCGCCAGCGCTGCCATACCTCTCGTGCTGATCAGTACCCACGCGTGAAGTGGTCGTAGTGTCGCGCATGACTTTCTCGTGCTCCTCGCAGTAGCAGCTCTTTCGATCCGTAAGGTTCGGACAGCCTGTCATGCAGCAGGGTCGCTTCGGCTTTCTCGGCATCGCGCACCTCCTCGTGGCATCAAAAGAGCCCTCGCAGAGAATTGCTTCTCCGAGGCACTGATTCCATATCCTATTCTTGCTGAGTGTATCACATCACTGTCAACCCCTATGAACGCAGCGTGAACCTTTGCGAACTTATGTGAACTCAGATGCACTTTGCTGTCTTTTTTCCAAAATTTTTTCAACATCATCCAAAGCCTTGGCATGAATCTTATGCACCCATCGAATGCTGACGCTCATATCCGCTGCAATATCTTCCCATGATTTGAAGCTGTGGTAGCGACGCTCTAGCACCATCTGAGCGTTTTTCATCCGCGACCTGCCAGATTGTATTCACGATCTCGAGTTTCAAACTGACCAGACGGTCGATGTCCTCGATGATTCATCTTCCGTGTCAGTCAGCCGCGCAATGATGGTTTCCATCCGCTGATTGTTCTGACTCGGATTCCTCGGCATGTCGCTGATGACGGCGCTCACATTTGTTGCCATGTCACGCAGCCGCGATACAGGGGCGACCTTATCATTGATGCGTCGGTCAATGTTCCATGCCTGACTGAGATATTCTTTTTGCTGTCATGCAAATTCCCCTCAACTGTTGAGAAGCCACTCTCCATCGAGACTGGTCAACTGTCCGAACCATGCAGAATGGAAGAACCGCTCCGTCTCAGAGCGCATCGCTGCCGCCGCAACATTCTCTGTATCTTTGGCAAGAGCCGTCCGCGCCCACCGATAATCCTTTGCCGCCTGTTCGACGATGGCGTTTGCCAGAATCTCATAGTTCATGATGTTACCTCCGCTTTGACGGCTTCAATCAGTGCCGCCTGTGTCTTCGTCCTTCCGTTTCAAGGCACGGAGGATTCTCTCGTCAATCGATGCCCTCGGCAATGATGTGCTACACCACCACAGTGTTTTGCACTCTGTCCCTGCCGATAGAGCCGTGCCACGGTCTGCCGATAGAGTTCAAACTCCATGTGATACCGAACCACACCAAGGTCGAGCCGCCGCTCTGAGAGGTTCAGCCCGTGTCCCGCACTTGCAGGATGGATAAGTGACGGGGATTTCGCCGCGATTCCAACGGGCGATGGCATCATCTGTATCGAGTCGGACACATGGCAGACGCTTTTCGATGCGATCTGCATCATGCCGAAACCAGTACGCCACGAGGAGCGGCTTGCCGTTCATGCTCTCTACGATGTCCTCCAAGGCATCAAGTTTGCGGTCATGGATATGCAGGGTAGTTCCATCGTCCGTATAGACTCGCACCGTTTGCCATCTGGGCAGAGTTTCCCGGACAGGACACCAGCGTTTGCCGCCGTCACCCTCATCGCCCTTCATCTGCAAAAACCAACTGCTCGCACATCTCGGCATACATTTTCTTCTCTCCTCATCCATGCGGACGCTGTATTCGCTCTCAATCAGCTCGGGCATCCTCAGATGATCGGCGGCTTTCATGGAGATGTGGTGATATCGGAGATTTTCTGGTAAATCCGTTCCTCAGCTCCGGGCAAAGGGAACGTAGGAGAATACCACCTGTCCGTTTTCGCTTGTCCGGCGTAAAGTAATCCTGACGATACTTCGTAATGAACCGCCCCAAACGCTGTCCCATGTCCAGAACCTTGAACTCCGAGAAGAGGTCCATCAAACCGTTGCTGGATGGCGTTCCCGTCAGTCCGATGACTCTCTTTGCCAAGGGACGAACCTTCATAAGTGCCTTGAATCGCTTGCTGCTCCAATTCTTGAACGAGGAGAGTTCATCAATCACGATGGCATCGTAGGAGAAGTCCGTTTTCTCCACGAGCCACGGCACGTTCTCGCGGTTGATGATGTAGAGGGAGGCTTGCTTGCGAAGCGCATCCCGACGCTCTTTCTCCGTTCCGACTGCAACGGAATAACGGATATGGTTCAGATGCTCCCACTTACCGATCTCCTGCGGCCATGTGTTTCGTGCCACACGGGCGGCGCGGATAACGAGACACGGGAAATCTCAGAAGCGGTCGAAGAGAAGGTTGTTGAGAGCTGTGAGGGTAATCACCGTCTTTCCAAGTCCCATATCAACGAGTACGGCGGCAGTCGGATGACTCTCGATAAAGTCGATGGCGTACTGTTGGTAATCATGCGGTATGAACTTCACGGGGCATCACCTCAATCTTAACGGAATTCATTACCGAAACACTTCCCGTAGCACATCCACATGATAGGTGTTCACCATGCCATGTTGGCATCGTACTCCTTGCCGATGTGGTAGCCCTGCTTTTCTGGACATCGCCGAGGCTTTGCGTCCGAGTCTTGCGGCGGCACCCGACCAGCGCCACGAACTCCCGTGAGGTTTGCGCAGCCGATGATGGTGTGGTGGTGCTCATCGATAGTCATCTGCTTGGACTCGACCTCAAAGCCGCTCGTCCACCTTGTCAATCCGGGCATTTGCCGCCAGTCGCCTTGCCTGTTCCACCATTCGCCGTGCGCTGTAGAGGAGAATTCCTCGGGTGTCATGTTCTTCGTAACTTTGAAGTAACTGTCTTCGAGCTGTTCAAATACATCCCACGCTCGCTCCGTCGGCATCTTGCTGTACGGGCTGCGCTCTCTCTCCGTCCAGCGCTACAGATGACGGTTTTTCGAGGAGATATTTGCAGTTCGATATTTTTCGACCTGCAAGCGGAAAGGTCTGTAAATCCTGCCCTTCCAGAACAAAGTGCTTTCCGCAATAAACCGCACACGGTTGTTGCTGGAAGTTCTGGTGAATCTGCTTCGGGCGCATCCATACGCCTCGGCAAGCTGATCCGTGGTCATGACACGAATGCTGTTGTGTTCCAATACTGTAAGTTCATTCATGGTCGATTTCCTCCAATACGCCGTCAATCTGCTCGATGCCGTCAATCACATACACCTTGAATCCAAGCCGCCAAAAGCGAGCCTGTGCCGTGCCAACTGAAGTGGTCTCGGATTCCTGCCTGCAGTAGTGTTCCACAAAGCCCATCCTGCCATGCGGCAGAAGTACCAGTCGGTCGGGCATTCCATCGAATCCCGGTGCGGTAAACTTTGGTGCGATGCCGCCCATCGCTCTGGTTCTTGCTGCAAGTTCCTGCTCAATCGTCCGTTCTTAACTTTTCCTCCTGTAACATGAGGTTGTATCACCTCTAAAGCCAGTCATATCAACGGATTACGTTGTTTCTTGTTACAAGGCTACAGAAAATCCCTATATACGCATATATGCGCGTATTCGCGTTTTCATGTACGGAATTATTATGTTTTCTATTTACATATATAAATCTTGTAACTTGTAACAAAGCCTTATGGTACGGGCTTTGCTGCAGATTACAACTTCCGTACAAGCTTTACAGCGGCGATGAGATCCTCTGCAGTCCGTAAATTGCAATGCGTTGGGTGTGGGCTGCTTTTTCCCATTCAGGAAGTCTGGACATGATGGGTCTGCTATTGCATAGCTGTCCATGGAACGCAAATCCTCTCCTGCTGGAGCACTCACACCAAATCTCCATGTTGCTGACAATCACGCACGTCTGTCCCACGGGAGTCGTATCATCGCCCCGCAAAAACTCCCGCCGCTGGTAAAGAGATCCATCTGTCCCAGTTGGCGGGAAGCAGCGTATCGAGATAGAGACGCACCAGACCTTCACGCTCATCGTACTCCATCGCTTCCCATGCTCCCTCTTTGGCATATTCTCCAAGTCCGAGGCAGATTTCAGCTTTTTCTCCGGCATCGGCGAGAATCATCACCTCCGCCCAAATCTGCTGCACAAGCTCGAGTCATCTGCCACGCCTATATTTGCTGCTGCCGCTCAGTTTGATGTTCCAATAACGGCGGTTTCCTGTGATGTCTCTCAGATACCCGTTTCGCTGTTGGTCGTGCCGAAAAACACGCACTAGCGCGGATGGGAGGTTACCCGCCTGCCGAAACTCGCCCGATCTTGTCATCCACCCGCGACTTCAAATGCCTTTACTTTGTCGAGATCGGCTTTCTTCATTCCGCAAGCTCACCAATTTCGAATCAGTAGCCCTGCAGCTTTTCGGCGACGGTCTTGTCGTTCATATCCGATGAGGTCAGACTGTCGGAGAACCAATCCGTGCCAAGATTGGCAATGAAGGTGGATTCCGATGCCCTGCGCTCCATTGAGAACGGGCATATAGTCAAACTTGATGCCCGGCTCTTTGATGCGTCGATAGGCGGCACACAGTACTTTCCGACTGACGGCACGGGTGTATGCGTTGTCGGCTGCACCCAGGTAATCGACGAGAAGCGTGTCCACTCTCGCCACACCGTCCCAAAGGCAGTGCGGTAAAATACTCTGTATCGGGTGATAACTGCGGTCATCCACGGCTTTTGCTACGGCGATGTCATAGTTCCGCGCCGAGAACGTGCCGTAGTTGTCATCCACATAACAGATAAGCTGGGCATCGTCCGCATCGCGCCAGAACTTACCGGGGATGTGACCACGGCACTTAGCCCTTTGATCTCCATGCCGTCTGCCAGCTGATTAAAGACAATATTTTTGGCTCTACTCCCGAAGTAGTGAAATGGTATAATCGTCTGGGGTGATGACAAATGGTCGAGAATTTTGACAAGATGCTCGCAGGGTCACTGCGTCTGAGAGGGATCCATGGTATATCATAGGCGCAGAATTTAACGAGGAAGAGCCGGCAATCCATATACATGTGGGCGTAGACAAGACGGCTGCACTGTGCTGTCCTGTCTGCGGTGCGCCGACCAAACAGTACGGCTACGAGCTGAAGGAACGTGTCTGGCGTCATGCGGACTGCCTGTTTTATCCCTGTTATGTCCACTGCAAGCGTCCCCGTGTTCTCTGCGACAAATGCGGCACAGTGCAGGTCAATGCGCCGTTTGAGCGCAAGAACAGTCGCTTTACCCTGCTGTTCGAAGGCTACGCCATGCTACTCTTGCAAGATGTTCCTCGTGCCAGAGCCTCCCGTCTGCTTCGCTGTGACGAAAAGTCGCTCGCCGCTATCCTTACGTATTGGGTGCATGACGCGGTAAATCGTATGGATCTTTCCGATACCTGCTCCATCGCCATGGATGAGACATCCTTTCGGCGTGGGCACAAATACGTCACCGTCGCCATCGACGAAGTAAGGCGCCGTGTCTTCGATGTCGAACTGGTCGCGACAAAACGGCGGTCAAAAACGTGGGCGAGCTGGAGGAACGGTGGCAACACGAAGAGCGTCAATTCTGTCACCAGCGACATGTCGCAAGCTCCTGTCCGCCGTCCGGAAAGTGTTTCCGAACGCCAAACAGACCATCGACAAATTTCACGTCAAACAGGTGCTGCTCAAAGCCTTGGATACGGTGCGTAAGGATGAGCAAAAAGAGTCCGGTCGGAAAAAGGAGCTGTTCCTGTGCCGGACTGTTCATGGTGCCGCAAGGACGCGATGGGCGACAAGCAACGGACAATGGTAGCGGAACTTTCCAAGCAGTACAAGAAGACGGGACGTGCCTTTCGGATTGTCCAATCTCTGGATGACTTCTATGCGTCGACCTCCATGGTGGAGGCGCAGGAGCGACTGGACAAGCTGTGTTCATGGATGCGACGCTGCCGACTGAAACCGATGAAGGATGCCGCCTTGACGCTCGGGAATCACAGCAGAAATACTGAACTATTTTCATACGCGCCTGACGAACGCGATTTTGCGAAGGAATCAACGCGATGATTCAAGCGGCGAAGCGCAAGGCAAAGAGGTTTTTCATACCTTTGAAGGCTATGCCGCAATGATCTACTTGGTTGCAGGAAAAATTGAAATTAGATACACCCTGTTCTGTTCTGAAAATAACTTTTCCACTAGTTTTTGGAGTAGAGCCTCTTTTGCGCATGACCATTGGTTGGGTGAAATTCCACACAGTCACCATAAATGATGATCTCTTGGACACCTTGCGCCCTGGCGGCAAACGGCCTTGCGTCCTTTAGATTTCCGATGTTTCTCGATTCTACACGCCCTCTATCAGATACTCTGTTCTTAGATTGTAAACTTAAGCTGAGGGATTCCAGACGTCAAGTTGACAGATGGAATCTTTTCACTAATCATTCATTTTGTACAGCGGCGTCAGAAGCCTATGTACTACATTCCCAATACGTGTTTCTGTGACACGGCAGTCAATATCATAAAGACAAACAGAGATTCTTCTCAATAGCTTTGAGGCTTTCTGTCGGTGAAAATGCTCGCGCCTCATCAGCGGAAGCTTTTATCAGAGATCTTGGGCGCATTCTCAGGTGAGTGCGTATTCGCGGCAATGGTCATGTGCTGTTCGGTTGACAGTTTCTTCAGCAGGCGCAGGACAATCATCTGGTTATGAAAGTCGAGATGTGCCTCGGTTCGTCGAGAATGATTAGCTTCGGCTCGACAGCAAGCGCACGGGCGATGTAGACCATCTGCAGCTGTCCGCCGCTGAGCGTGGTCGCCGCACGATCCGCAAGCGGCAGAATGTGACCAGATCGAGCAGCTCAGCACACGTGCACGGTCTGCCCGCCGTAGGGTGTTCGAAATAGGCCGATGCCGCCGCCCCATCATGACCATCTCAAAGACAGTGTAGGGAAGGCGGGCGCATGGCCCTGCGGCACATAGCCGATCACATCACTGACCGCGGAAGGATCGGGGCGTTTGCCGCCCACCAGACACTCCCCGTGCGTCCACGGCAGAATGCCGAGCAGGCAGCGCAGGAATGTCGTCTTGCCGATTCCGTTGCGCCCCAGAATGGTAAGGATTTCACCCAGCTGCGAGAGAAGGATAGATCGAGAACAGTTCGTTTCTGCCGTCGTAGGAGAAGGCGGCCTGTTTTACCGTAATCGTGACCAATCCCCTGTTTCTCCCGTATGGCTGCAGCAGGAAGGCAAAAAGGCGCGCCGAGGAGTGCTGTGAGGATGCCGATGGGCAGCTCTGCCGCGAGAGGAGACTCCGCGCACAGATATCGACAAGCGCGAGAAAGATTGCCCCGTGACATGCGGCGGGCAGAAGAGACGTGCATGATCGACGCCAACCACCCGACGACATATATGCGGAATGACGAGCCCGAGCCATCCGACAATACCGCAGGCCATCACTGAGAGCGCGGTGTAAGAACCATGTCGCCGCGACAATGGCAGTGTTGCGGATGCGTACAGGATTCACACTCAGGGCTGCGTGCCTCCGCCCTCGCCGAGCGAAAGGATGTTGATACGCCAGCGGATTTGCGATCCAGAGCGGCTCCGGCGGCAAATCATCGGCAGCCCAATGATCTGGAATTTTATCAAAGTCCGCTCTTGCCAAGGCCGCCCATGAGCGGTGCATGTACTGCCGGGCAGCTTCGTCATATGGGTCGGCAGTGTATTTTACGAGCGAGATGATGAATGCAGAGAAGATCGACGAGATGATGATGCCCGGAGAGCACGAGCGACATCATCGAGACGGAGCCACGCTGCGCAAGGAGAAATAGTACGCAAGCCCGACACTCGCCATGCCGCGCAGACGAAGGCCATGCAGTCGATGTTCCCGTTCCTGTCCCCCAGAGGAGTATACCAAAGCACGGCGCCGAACCCAGCACCGCCTGGAAACACCAAGCACATCGGGACTGACGAGCGGATTGCGGAAAATACAACATGGTAGACTGCCCCAGAGAGTGATTAGCCTGCGCCAACGAGCATAGCGAGGAGTGTTCGCGGCGAGACGCAGCTCGAGAACGACGGTCGACGCCATGTCTGTCCCGGCATCACCTCTAGCCGCACGCATCAGAAACGTCTGAGACAGCCCGGGTCTCGATAGCATAGCGCGGGTCAAAGAAGAGAAAGAAAAGAAGACAGCGATGAGAAGCTTCCGCCATGATCGTCCAGAGAACTGCATTGCTTTTGTTTCCGCCGGGCGGCCTACTTCCGCGCGCGTGCAGAATCATCGCGAGATCGGCATCCGTCAGCGTGTATGAGAAGAATTTTTCATAGAAGCCCGCGCAGATCATCCTCAGACGGTAATCATCAAACACATCCGGATGCAGTTTTCTGCGCGATCCACTTGATCATCAACGGCGTCTCGACGCAAGGCATCCCAACGGTATAGACCAATCGAGTGCCTTGTAAACATGTCCTTCGCGCACCGCCTGATGTTCTTCCAGTTGCCCTCAAGTTTTATCCTCGAATAAATCGACTGGCTGAATCGAATCAAAATTACCGAGGATATTGACATCGATCCCATGCCGCAATCTGCTCCATCGTACGGCGTCCACTCGCCCTTCACATCTTTGCGACGTTCACACCGCCCGCTGTCTCGATCATCATCGTGTTGACGGTTCCGCCCGCCGCGACCTTTGAGATCCCGATCGCGCAGATAGAGACACCTTCGGCTTTGCTTTGCCTTCGAGTGCCGCTTTTCGTCTCAAAAATACGCCATAATATCTTTGCTGAAATTGCACAAGCTCCTCGGCGCGTTCCTCTTTGCCGAATACCTGCCCGATGACACGGATGCCCTGCTGGACATCCTCCAATGTGCCGTACTTCAGTGCAATCGCGGGGATCTTTAGTTTCTCGAGCTGTGCGATCTCATCCTCCTGATAGTTTCTGACGATGATGGCACTCGGGTTCAGCTTGCCAAGTTCCTCCATGTTGATAGCGAAATCCTGTCCGACAAAATCTGTTGCGGCATTCTAGCCATCCCTGGTGCAACACCTTGAGCATGGATTTCTCATAGTGACGCCTTTGCTTGACGGATGCATGCACTGCGATACGATCTGCCGAACATCCACCGCAAAGGCAACAGATGCCCACGGATCGGCATCGACGGCGATGCCTGCCTCTCCCGGCAAATGCACTCACGTCGATCGTGTCGTCACGACCCGCCCCTCCTTGAGCACGGACGTCTGCTGATCCGCATCCTGCGAACACAGAGCTAAGCACAGTCCTACGAAGAGACCGAATGAAAAACGATGTGTCATCATGTCCTCCTATTTCTACCTACACCAATCAATTGACGGGAAAGGTTATCATAGTTTTTGATTGAATGCAGTGGAATAGACTGGAAATAATCCTTCAATATAATGATTGTTTCAGAAACCTCTCTAATGCCAAGTGAAGTTCTCGCCCAGTACACCTTCCCTCTCCCGCAGCATCTCTGCCGAGAGAGTAGACCCGACGGCAGCGGAACGAGGTATTTCTCCCCATTGCGGGAACCAGCGCAGGATCGGCAACGACAGCATCCGCCACATCCATGCGGACTGCGGGTCTGCCGCCGTACGAAAGACGAGCACGTCAGTCTCAGCCGCCTGTCGATACAGTGCCGCCGTCTCGTCCCACGCGCAGGCTGCGCTGCGGATATTGAAAACCCATATGCTGCGAAGCAGGCAAGCAATGGCCGCGGCAGCAATCGGATCGGTGATGATGAGAACTTTATCCATACGTACATCTTTTCACTGGCTGCCCCACACCGGCATCCTCTAGGGCAAATCAAGCGCCGCAGTGATCTCAGCCGCCATCCAGCCCAACCTATATCCCCAAGCGGCGGGCTGTGGACAACAGGCACACCGTATTCTCTCTGTAACCATGCCGCTGCAGACACCGACAGCAGATACCAACCAGCAAAGCGCAGGGCGTTCGGTCGGGGCATCGCGCCCTACAATGCGCATATGTGCAGCCGCACGCGGTCAGAAAAGCAGTCGGGGATTCATCTGAGCTATATCGCCAAACAGCAGCGGGCTGTACCCGAGAATAAAGACGGTCCGCCCCTCCTCCAGCCATCCGTTGGACGCTTCCTGCACAAGACGAAGTGTCGCCTCTGCAGTGCCGAACACGGCATCATGAAAACCGTCCGTTGGTGATGCATGCGTGGCAGCCATGCTCCTCCGCCGCCTGCAGAACCGGCGCAGTCTCCATCGCCATAAACGCGGGCACCGGTGAGCTGAGGAGATGCACCGTGCGGTACGTTCCTCTGTCGCGAGCGCACCGATCTCGCGGCGGCGGTCTCCTCTATCCCGAAGATATAGTCCTCTGGTTTCGGGATGAGCGCATAGATATCGCTGCGCTCCGACATGAGATCCATGCGCACGAGTGCATTGCGACAGCCCGACGGCGTGACAAGGACGATGTGCTGCGCCTTCTTCCTGCAGGAAACCGACACGCCTGCCGTATCACTCATCGGCGGTGGCAGCTGGGCTGGTGCCGTGATCACGCTATCTTCTGGCGGCAGCACGGCAAGAAGCTCCTCTACAGTCTCGTGCCGGATGCCGTCCGCCTTTGGCACAGCGCCCGCGGAAGAAACATCGCACGATGCAGCCCGTCTCCGCAGAAAGTGTGCGCTCGATATCTGCAAAATCCGGACGTGGAGGATGTCGAGGCAAGAGAGATAGATCACGACCGCGCGTGCGCCGGGGAAGGTGGGCGGCATCTGACACCGCATCCCGAATCGCTTCCTCCGCCATTCCCAACACATAATTCTCTGCCCGCACGGCAGCATAGCGGAACCGCTCAGGTGCCCCGATCTGCTGTGCGCGCCGGTAGATGGAGCGAAAACAGATGAGAGCCCTGCTGCAACGACGACGAGATCGCGTCGTGCCCACAGTCGGTCGAGGCTCGTATCAAAGTCTTTAATTTCTCAGCGACGATTGGCTGCATTCGTATCCTCCTTACAGTGCAGCAGTACCTCCCCACCCGAGAGTCCACTCTCCTGCGCAAGGATTTCAAGGAAAACCAGATTGATGATCGTCCTGTATGCTCCACAGTTTAATCATAAATGAAATGGGACATATAAAAAGGCGAACATACAGAATTACTCCGGCAAAGCACCTTTGCCTATAACAGTATATTCGACATTTATTCTACCATAAAACATCGTGCATTCAAATATCGAAATGCCAATCAATGCGGACATATCAAACTTGATGGTTCGACTCCCCCACCCTCTCTTGACAATAGGTAGAAGCGGTGATATTCTTCCTCACGGAAGCCATCATCACGACAAACAGCATACGGATGAATCAGGCGTCGCAAGACTCAATAGAGAAAGCCGGAGGAACCGGCGCAGTCTGCCACTGTGTCAGCGAGCGAATCTGCAGAAAAACGCCACTGGGGAAACTTGGGAAGGCGCAGAGGAGCGATGAACTGGAGCCAGAGAACTGCCTGATTGACGGTCACCGTCTGACCTGCGAGCGACGGGAAGGGGATCTGCGTCTTGTGCCGGACGATCCGCATCTTTGCGGCGTCGTTTCGGCGGCGATTTTATGCGCTGTGACGCTGCGTGCGCCAAGGCAAGGCAAAGATATTTTTTGCAGTCTCTTCTCTCGTTTGCAGGAAGAGGCTGCTTTTCTGCGAATGTTCAGGACGTAGAGCTGCCCTCTTCCCGCCGGCCTCGGACGTATGCTCTGCAAATCTACAGCTTCCATGAGCGTCGCAGGAAATGCTTTCAGCAAAAGGGGACTGCGGCGAAGAACTCATATTTTTGATGGGGTGAAAACATGAACACGAAGAGAAGAAATGCACTCATCACGATCGCCGTCGGACTTATCCTATGGTTCCTGCCGGTTCCTGACGGAGTCACAGTACTCGCATGGCATTTACTCGCGGTCTTTATCGCGACAGTGCTGGAGCTTTATCCTGCATCCGCTGCCGATCGGCGCGGTGGCCTTCATCGCGATTTCCTTCTCCGCATGGGCAGGACTACTGAAGACGTCCGACGCCTTAGCAGGCTACGGCAACAGCACGATCTGGCTGATCGTCTGCGCGTTCCTCTATTCCCGCGGTTTCATCAAGAGCGGCCTCGGCAAACGTATCGCTTTCCGCATCATCGAAGCAATCGGCAAAAGTGCATTATCGCTCGGCTATGCCATTGCCCTGAGCGAGCTCGTGATCTCGCCCGCGACGCCCTCGGCTACAGCGCGCGGCGGTGGAATTCTCTATCCAATCGTGCGCACTCGCGGAGGCACTGGGCTCAAAACCCGGTGAGAGAGCACGCCGTATCGGCACATACCTCATGCAGGTCGGCTACCATACGGACGCCGTGACCTGCACGATGTTCGTGACCTCGATGGCGGGCAACCCGCTCTGCGTGGCGCTCGCCGAGAAGACTCTGGGCGTCCATGTCACATGGATGAGTTGGGCGAGCGCCGCCATCGTGCCGGGACTCATCGCGCTTCTCCTCGTTCCCTATGTCATGATGAAACTTTCGCCGCCTGAGCTCGTGCATATTCCCGACGCCAAGGGGCTGGCACAGCGCGAGCTTACCGAAATGGGTCCGATGAGCCTTTGCGGAAAAAGGGTCTTCCGTCATCTTCGTTGTCTCTCTCGCACTCTGGGCAAGCTCCGGTCTCACGCACATCGACGCGACGCCCGTTGCCATGCGGCGCAGTCTGCCTCATGCTGATGCTCGACATCATCAACTGGCAGGATGTCATCCAGGAAAAGGGCGCATGGGACGCAATGTTCTGATGGGCTCTTTGATGACGCTCGCTTCGGCTCTTGCAAAATCGGGCATCATCACGTGGATTGCCAACGGTGCGGGCGCGGCGATTTCGTCGCTCGGTTTTTGATTTCGTCGTTTCCTGCCTCATCATCCTGCTCTTCTACACCTACATCCACTACGCCTTCGCCAGTGTCACGGCACGCATCAGTGCCCTCTATGCGGCATTCATCGCCGTCAGTGTCAGCGTCGGTGCACCGCCCCTCCTGGTCGCCATCGTCTTCGGCATCTTCGCCGATGTGCCGATCTCCCTCACGCATTACGGCAACGGCTGTGCCCCGATCTACTTTTGGCGGAGGCTATGTCTCGCAAAAGTGAATGGTGGAAAAATGGCTTCATCATGACGACCATTACGACGCTGATCTACCTGACAATTGGCGCGGCATGGTGGAAAGTCTTGGGAGCCTTTTGGTAACATAATAAATCAGTGGCAGCCCTCACACGGGGGCTTTTTATTTGCTGTTTTCCCTCCCGTTGCCCGTAAACAGGACAACAAACTCTTTTAGACTCCATTGGTCTGTCATAATAGCCTCTTGTAATTGATTCTTGATATAATTCCAGAATAAGAAAATTAGTAACGCAGGATATGGGAAGATGGCTAATGATTCTTTGCAAAAGTACAAGAGATCCCAAAACGCTAGTACGGCGACTGGGATCTCTGTATGATAGAGTTTTTTCTTCGTTCGATGTACGGACGGACATCCTATTTTTCCTGTGATAGGTTGACCTTCATCAAATCGCTCCACTATATGCTTGTAATGAAGTACAGCTGACTAAGCAGTACGAACTATCACAGCTGTCAGTACTGAATTGCCATTTTCATAGGGTTTTCCTCCATCTTTCCGGT
>BNJS01001387.1_pt1 | contig 58284 bp, 98 predicted proteins | sample 8540461 | NCBI WGS metagenome assembly BNJS01 (sample SAMD00202454, study PRJDB9452) | human saliva metagenome | isolation source: human saliva | place: Japan
ACCGCGCCCTTCTTGTTGAACCGCCTTCATCGCCGCCTCAAGCTGCAGGCCGCAGTCGCATTTTTGGAGAACAGGGCATCTCGGTCAAACATTCACAGAATGGATGCGGGTCAGGACAGGAGGTCGTCTGAAAATCGCCCATCGTCAAAGCGATGTGTTTCTTGCCCTCGGTTCTTCAAAACCGTGCATAGTGAAGTCGCCCCATTCGGTCGGCGGGCGGCAAGGGCGATGACGATTTCAAATCTTCATGCTCTTCTTCCTTGTGTCCTCGATGCCCTTACTGGCTTTCCAGCGGCTCGGCAAGTGCCAACGCCAGCGCCGACCAATCTGTTTGAGCTGCGTCATCGGCTTGATCTTTATCAGCAAATTAGCGTGAACCACGCCTAAAACCGTACCGTTTTGCGTTGCCACGGGATGGACAACTGGCTTCCGCTGCCTGTTCCATGCCTTGGATTTCGTCAGCGAAGCCAGCCAGCTATATCGTTGGCAATATTCATCCAACCGCGCACCGCCGTACGGCAGGCAAGGTAAAGCCGTACCGTTTTCTTCATGCACCGCCAACAGGTTCTCCAAGGCTCGCCTTGTGCAGAGATACGAACCAGCCTTGCATGCGGTTCGCCGGAATGTGGATATAAACCGCCGCGCTTTTGACAGCTTTGCGCGACTGAATACCAGATCAGAGCCATGAAAACCTGTTGGGCAAAACTTCATTTCGGTGTTTCTTAGTATGATGCCAGCTTCCAGCCGTCTTCTTCCGCCACAAAACCGAGCGGTCAATCAGGAAGCATTGCCCATATCGTACCGTCTTCGCGGTCGGATACCGGCAACACGGAGGTCACGTCTGAAGACAGCTTCAAACCCCTGTGTCTGTAAAAATCCTGAATCAGTAAAACAGGCGATGTTTCCTCTTTGATATTTAGTATTGTTTCAAGCGAATATACGACACCATTATATCGAGTCGGAATAAAGCAATTTCAAGCAAGATTGTTTACGAAACGGATACTTTATGTATAATCCCCAGTTTAATCACGCGGACGTGAAATTGGTAGACGCACCAGATTTAGGTTCTGGCGCCGAGAGGTGTAGAGTTCGAGTCTCGTCCGCACCGGTATATTATATAAAACATATACTTATAACACATTGGGGCGGTGGGACACAAAAGCCGTCATTTAGACAGCTTTTTGTACTATATTGGTGGTGTTTGGGATATAGTCTTCAAATCAGTGCAGTTGGTCGTCTGAAAGTCTGGGTTAAGGAAGCAGTTGCCTTCGTTTCAATTCTTTACCCAAATCGTCTGATAGGTTTGCATTTGCTGTCTAAATCCATCAATGCGCACGTAAACTGTAGAAGACGGATGATTGAGTTTTGTAGTGGATATTTTCGGTAGCAGTAAAGAGGTGCAGTTGGCGGATATGGCTTCTAATTGTGTCCATGTGCCATGAAACAGTTGGTGTTCCATTTAAAGGCGTAATATTCTGGTTCGCGTTTTCTAAGGTGATAAATCCGGATGGTTATTTTGCCATTGTTTCTAAGCCAAATTTCTTTGTCTTTTTCTTGGCTGATAATTTATAAATTGTCAAAGAAGGCGGTATTGCCAATGTTGATTGTCGGTAATGGTTTGGTAGACACGGTCTATCGGTGTATCGAATATGGTTGTTTTACTTTGAGTCAGCGTGTTTGAGAGCATTAGCTGATGAGATGGGGCAGGATAAACAAGCTGATGGGAAGTAAAACTGAATAAATCAATATCTTCATTTCTACACCTGTTTTGATGGAAAGGGTCGTCTGAAAAAGGTTGGGCGAAATTCGTTCCGCCCGTTTCAGGAACGGCCTTTGTTTACCGCTTTGTATCGATATCTGGGCCGTTTAGTTGATTTCGGGCTGCGGGACTTTGTGTTTGGATCGGCGTAAACTGGCGGCGTGCGCGAGCGGCTGGGGAGGCCGAGTTTGCGCAGCAGAGTTTCTGGTCGCTGGACTTTGACGGTGGGATTCTGCCAAGTCCAAATGGCGAGCGATGACTTTGTTGCTGCGTGTCCGGCGGCGGGCAGCCGAGGACTTTCGAGTCTCGCAGCGGGGTGAGCGGAGAGTGCCTGGTCGGTAGCGCGGTGCGGGCGAGGAAACTCAGAAAGAGTTGGACGAGGCGGGTGTGTCATTTCGGGAAGAAGACGTTGTTGTCGCCAGTCGACGGCTTTGCAGGATGCCAAGGTTCGAGCATAGAGAGCCGGCGTTGATGTTTTTCAGCAGCCGCGCGCGCCGATGCACGGCACATGGCCCGGTCAGGTCGCTCGCCGTGTTCGAGCCCAGGTCAGCACGATGACGGTTTTGGTTCGTGCTCGACGCCCGAGATTTGCGCCAGTGCTTCGGCGGCCGTTCGCGACCAGCATGTCAAGGTCGAGTAAGACGACGTCGGGTTTGAGGCTGTTCCGCCATTTCTGACGCCGGACAAAATCGTCGGCGGCTTCTCCGACGACTGCAGTCGCTTTGACGGGCAGAGCCAGGGCTTCGATGCGCGCTGCGGAAGAGTGTGTGGTCGCCAACCGCAGGTGATGAGGATTTTGGCTAGTCATGGGTCTAGCTTGTGTTGCGGTAAGGTTAAGGTGCGGTAATGTGCAGCTTGTTCGGGCACGAGTTGTGGACGTCTCAGGGTTGGCACTGATGCGTGCGAGCGCGCGTTCTGCATGATGCCGGGTCCGACACATGTTCGCCGGAGAGCTGCGCAGGTGGTTGCGGCGTCGAAAGCCTCGATACCGGTCGTCTTCTGATGCTCAGGGTAAAAGCTGGCTGTTGAGCACGCTGATTTTTGACGTGTTGGGCATTTTGGCGTGTTTGCGGATGCTGGCGAGGTCTTCTTGCAGGATGAAGATGATTTGCAGCTGCTCGTCATCGTTTCAGCGTGCGGCCGTCGTCCTGCCATACTGTCTGCCATTGATTTTGGTTTGGCGTTTGAAACCTGGACAGCAGGGGTGGTTGCAACGGTCCGGGAAGTCTTTGTTGCTGATTTTTGGTTCGAAATTCAGCGGGAGTTCGCGCGCGCACGTCTTCGTAACATTCTTGCACGCCGTCTTTTGATGAAGCGGATGTTTCTCTTCGAGTTTCAATTCTTTCTGTCGCACGGAACGCGCCTCAGCACTTGGAACTTGTAAGATTGAGGATGTGAGTGATGGTCAGTGCTTAAGATGCTGTCGTGCAAACCTGCAAATCAGGTTGCGCTCTTGCACGGCGTTGCAGGCGCCGCTCTCTTGTCCGAGACGGCTGCCGGGCGATGGATACACCTTTACTGACCGCATACAATGTACGCAGGAGTTCGTTGTCGTTGTCGGTGCATTATGTGGAAGGTCGTCTGATATAGAGATCCAGGATGCGAGTGTTCTTCTTGATGAGTGATGGGAAAGAAAACGACGCGCAAGGCCTGAATAGGGTTTCGCTCGGTTGGGTCTGTTCGGCATCCGGAATCGTCTCGGCCTTCAGACTGAGTCCGCCCGGGCGCAATAAGGTTTCAGTGTTTTACGGTCGTTGTCTAAAAGGCGGATGCTACGCACGCCTGCGCTTACGGAGCGGCAGGCAGTGGGTCCGATGCGAGGAATTCTCCCAGCCGCTCGCGCGCGCCAGGCCTGGTGCAGGTCGCGCGTGGTTTGCAGAGCAGGGTCAGGTCACGGTTTTGACAGTGACGAGGTCTTGGGTTTTGTCTGGCGACTCTGTCCTTCCAAATCGGGAAAGAAGGAGGACTCTCAGACGACTGCCCATTTTGATTGGAAAGCCTTTGCTGACTTAGCAAACTCTTTGAATCTGTTCGGTATCGCGTAGCCGCCGAGATGACGCACGGCTGATGGTCGGCGCCGTCGCGCGGGGTTTCGACGCGGACGCGATAACTCGGGCGTAGTGCCATACGACCGCTAAACCTGCGGCGACGAAAAATCACCAGCATCATCGCCATTTGAAAGCGGCGCAGCCATAAGGTGTCACAAGGGTGTTTCCACTGCCTGCAGAACACCTCGATATTGCCGGCAGCTGTAGAGTCTCGATCTTGCGCCGGTCTGCGGCGGACGCTCAGCAGCGCGGTTGGATGTTTGATTTCCAGTCGATTCCGACGATGGATTGGATCGAGGCCCTGCGGCCGGCATGGGTGTTTCGAAGGCACCTGTGTAGATGGCATCGCTTTGGGGTGATGCGCAGGAGTGTTCCCTTCAAATTCCGCGCAATTGGTTGTCGATTTGCGCTTGCCGTGCGTTCGCTGCATGTCAGCCAGACGGTAAACCTGGCGTTTCTCGTTTGCGCGTGATCACTGGGTCGACGGTGGCTGCGCTTTTCCAGCCTCAGCGATAGAAATCACAGGGTCGGGATGTATTCTGGACAATGAGCTGCGAACCAACCCACGCCGGGCGTCAGCAGTTTTAATCGTGAGGACAGTGCCCAGGGCCGGCCTGAAAATAGGGTCTCGTAAGCCCAGCGGAATAAAGGAAGGGCGTTTTGTTTGCCAAAATGTTATGTAAACGCCTCATCCTAGGCGGGAAACAACCTCGTCCGAAGAATTTGGTAGTGCGAATGAGGCGATAGCTGCGCTTTAAATGCAAAATCGGTGTGGTTATGATTAAATTCGCTTCTACGCACAATTTTGATCATGCGCGAAACGCTCGTCGCTCTAGACGACCTGACACGATAGTGCCGATTTCGCAGGAGTCGGTAGGACACAACAATCTTACCTGGACTAAAAACACAGAGACTCAGCGCGAATTAATAACAGTGTGCGGGGCAATACAAAACCCAGCGACTTCACAAAGGACTACCGAAAATGAAAATCCCTTCGCACATTGATATTGGCCGGCGGGCAGGGAGGACGGAATGGGAGGAGACGTGATAAAAGGATTGATGCATTGCGGCGTGACAGAGCCTTTGACTTCGATCGATGTCGTTGAAGCGTCGCGTCGTGCGTTGAACACCATCGCCATCAGCGCCAGCCGCGAGATCTGGAGGAACATGCTCGCCGTAGATGCGCATATTTTTGCCGATTCGCGCTAACGTGGCAGCATTTGGGACCGCTGGCGGCTTTGTGTACGGCCGCCAATGACTTGCTGAGATTGCGGCGGCGGATTGGCTGCCGAGTGGTGCCGTGCAATATGCGCCTGCGCCGCCGCCTGATTTGCAGGTGGCGAGTGAAACGGCGCTCCAAAGCGCACGCCTTTGTGCAAATGCGTTTGTGTGGAAACACCGGTCGCGCTGCATCACAACGTAATGTATATCCGTCTGCAAATCCTGCAAAGCACCGTCCCGTAATTTGTGGTATCTAGAGGGACGAAAAACCTCTGAGCGGCTGGGCTGCATCTGCAACAGGCGAGATCACGGTGCATTTTAGTCTGGAACATGTTCTCAGGCCGCAATTACGCAGGAAGATTTACGGGGCCGCTTTAAGCTTTCACATTGTGCAGTAGCACTTTGGTTTTTATGGTGCGGATTAACTTTAGAAACTCAGGACAAGGCGACGAAGCCGCGAACCGGTAGCGCAAATAGTACGGAACCGATTTCACTTGCGCTGAAGCACCTTAGCGAATCGGTTCTCGTATCTGAGCTACCGCTGCGGCTCGTCGCTCGTCCCGATTTCTAGAATTGAACCACTAAGTCACTGAAAAACGCTAGTGGTGTCCAGTACAATACAAAAGGCTCGTCTGAAACTTCAGACGACCTTTGTCATTTGCTTTATTGGGGATGATTGTTTCAGCAGTTCGCGCGGAACTGCGCGCCGGGTTTCTCGATGTTTCGCCGTAGGCGACAGTGGCTCTGAGATAACCCAGTCTGCTGCCGCAGTCGTAGCGTTTGCCGTCGAAGGCGTGGGCGAGGGACGAACTCGTGATCCAACAGGGTGGCAAATGCCGTCGGTCAGTTGGATTTCGTTGCCCGCACCGCGCGGCAGGTTTTCCAGCAGGCTGAAAATGCGCGGGGTCAGATGGCGGTCAGCGACAACGGCGAAAGGTTGGACGGCGCTTCTTCGTTTTCGGGTTTTTCGACGATATTGTAATTCTTTTGAAAGTTTTTCAGTTTTTCCACTAGCAATACCGTAGGAGCCGGTTTGCGATGGTCGACGGTTTTCGATCGCTAAAAACGCTGTTGCCGCTTTGATTGTAGATATCAGACCATTCCTTTGGCTGGCGCGCCTTTGGGCGCGGCCAAATCGTCGTCGGCAAGAATGACGGCGAAGGGTCGTCACCCACTCGCGCGCGGGCGCACACAGCGTGTCCCAAGCCTAAAAGCTTCGGCCTGCGGACGTAGCAGGTAATGTTGGAAGGCAGGAATGTCTTTTGACGTGTTCCAGCAGTTTGTCTTTTGACGCATTTCAACTCGGTTTCAGCTCGTGGCTTGTGTCGAAATGGTCTTCGATGCTGCGTTTTGTTGCGCTTTGCAGTGATGAACACCATTTCGGTACAGCCTGCTTTTACCGCTTCTTCCACCGCATATTGAATCAACGGTTTGTCGACGATGAGCGCTTATTTCTTTTCGGGCTGGCTTTAGTAGCGGGCAGAAAGCGCGTACCCATACCGCTACGGGAAAACGGCTGATCGGTTTCATCTCAGTTTCCTTCATTTGATTGTCGAATCGAAAATTCAGACGACCTCCGGTTGTTCAGGGTTTGACTTGGTTGCCGCCATTGTCGGCGGCAAAAAGGCAAAGGTATTTAAAAGGTGTTCAACAGATTTAGAGTGTTCATTCCCCGATAAGTTGCCAAATTGATTGAGAACAGAATCAACGATTTGGACAGTCGGAAATTGGCTCGGCATATCCTTGAATATCCTTAATAAATGCTTAATCCAGCATCGCAAAAGCTCTTCCTCACTCAATACCGCCACACCCACGCATTGGCTCCAGCTTGCCACCGGCGGCTTCTCCGGCGATGACGTAGTCGGTTTTTGGACACGCCGTCGGAAACTTTGCCGCCTGCGGCTTCGATCAAGGCTTGCCTGGTCGCGGTTTGAGGGTGGGCAGGGTGCGGTTAACACAAAGGTTTTGCTCTGCTACGAGCTTAGTTGACGTCGCCGTGAAATCGCTATCTTGGCTTTTCAGACGACGCTTTGGGCGAAGAAAGGTTTTTAGGTTTCGAGCAGGGCGGCGTTTTGTGTTTCGCTGCGCCGCGCTGCCAGTCGGCGGCGAGGGCATCGGTTTAGCAGGCCTTCATGCGCTTTTGCCGGCGAGTTCCCACAAGGCTTTGGGCTAGCCGCTGATTTTGAAACCGGGCAGGCGGGCAATCCAGCGTTGCGGTCGGCTGGCGGGCGGGCGGGATGTAACGGCAGGTTTCGCAGACGCCTGCGGCGAGCAGCTCATCTATCATCGCTCTGCGCGCGCCGTGCGAAGAAGCGGGCGATGGAGCGGGGCGACGACGGTGCCGATGTCGGGCAGGCGGAGGCGAGGATGGGTTCGGGTGCGCGGCGGACGTGTTCCAGCGAACCGAACGCCTGCGCCAGCGCTGGCGGTGCGTTCGCCGACGTGGCGGATGCCGAGCGCAAACAGGAAGCGGGCGAGTTCGGGCGTTTTGCTGGCTTTCTATGCCTGCGAGAATGTTTTTCCGCCCACTTGGTCGGTTGTTTTTGCCGTTTTGCGTTGATTCAGACAGGTCGCCTGAAACCGTTTCGTGTCGCCGTTTTTCGTTTTCAGACGACGCTTTATCCGCCGTTTCTTCATTTTTGCAAGGTCAGGATGTCGAGGCGATAGAGGTCGGCGAAATGGCGGACGAGGTCTTGGGCGACAAGCTGCTCGATTTGTTTTTGACCGAGTCGTCGATGTCCATGGGCTTTGCGTGAGGCGAAGTGGATTATCCTGTGCGCGTTGCGCCCGGACAGCATGCCACCGCTGCATCGGGCGACGGCTTCACCTTCTTCGCGTTCGATCTCGCTGCGGCAGATGGGGCAGTGGGTCGGCAGGCGGTAGGGCTCATGGAGCGGAACAGTTGATCGGATTGGTCAGACGGTGTTTCGGCAAACAGGTCGTCTTGCTTTGATGTTTGAGGTCGTCTGAAACGGCAACGGTAGTTTCCCGCATCGGGCGGCGTTCGAAATCACGCGCACGACCTCGGGAATCACGTCTCTCGGCGCGGCGCACGACGACGGTGTCGCCGACGCGCACGTCTTTTTGCGCGATACTTCGTCCTGATTGCGCAGGGTGGCGTTGGTGACGGCTTACGCCGCCGACGAATACGGGGTTGCAGGCGGGCGACGGGGTAACGGGCGCCGGTGCGCGCTGATCTGCACGTCTGGCTTCGACGACGGCCAGGGCTTCTTCGGCGGGGAATCAGGCAATCGCCCGCGCGGCGCGCGGGAGATGAAGCCGAGTTCGCGCTGCTGCGCCAGCTGTTGACTTTGGACGACCATGCCGTCGATTTCGTAGGGCAGTTCGAGGGCGTTTAGCTGCATTTGTTCGTAAACGCCAATACTTCGTCGATATTTTTGAAACAGCTCGAAATTGCCATCGGGCAGGCTGAAGCCGAGTTCTCGAAATAGGCGAGTTCTTGGATGTGTTCTTCGGCTGGAAACCGCCTTGCTGACGGGCGATGAGTAGGGGAAAAGTGCAGTTTTGCATGCGCGGTGATGCGCGAATCGAGTTGATGCAGGCTGCCGGCGGCGGCAGTTGCGCGGGTTGGCAGGGTTTCACGTTTTCGGCTTGTCTTTTATTGAGGGCGGCGAAATCGGCTTTTGAGCATCAGCACTCGCCGCGCACTTCGATGAGTTCGCGCGGATTTTCGCCGCAGTACCGCAGGGGATGTTGGCGACGGTTTTGACGTTTGGGTAACGTCTTCGCCCGTTGTGCCGTCGCCGCGCGTCGCCGCCTCGCACCAATACGCCGTCGCGGTAGAGCAGGCTGATGGCGAGGCCGTCGAATTTGGGTTCGATAATGTATTCGGGATTGCCGCCGTCCAAGCCGTCGCGCAGCGCGTTGGTCGAAAGGCGACATTTCGGCATGATCGAACACGCCGTTTTCATCTTGCGGGAGAAGGCGTTGGTCAGCGACAGCATCGGCACTGTCGACGCACTTCGGCAAATCCTGCCAAAAGGCTCGCCGCCGACGCGCTGGGTCGGGCTGTCGGGCAGTTTGAGTTCGGATGGTTTCGTTCCAACGCTTCGAGTTCGCGGAACAATTTATCGTATTCGGCATCGGGCACGCTGGGCGCGTCGAGGGTGAGTATCTGCAGGCGTAGCGGTTGAGGAGGTCGGTAAAGGCGGCGGATGTGTGCGGTTTGATTCATGAAGGAGCTTTAGACGACCTCGTCTGATACGGACAAAGGTCGTCTGACAAAATGATGGGTTGAAAACAGATGAATTTTAGCTCGAAAAAGCGGATATGCCGTAACGACATATCCGCTTTGATTACATTTGATTTTAGGAAAACAGGCGCAGGGCTTGTTTGCTGCCGGGTTTGATGCCGACTTTTGACCATTTTACTTCCTGACGCGCCAAGACGTAATTGCGAATGTCTTTGAGCCATTGGGTAGAAACTTCTTCCATTTTTGTCGTTGACCAAATCCAAAGCCCAACTGACCGGAGAGGCGTACCGCCAAGTCCATGAAGAGGTCGAAGGTTTTTCGCCGGCAGGTGCATGCGGGATAGTCGAGCAACATGCTGAAGCCTTTTGTAGGGACTGGTTGTCCAAGAGGGCGTTGGTAAACGCGTCGCCCTGTGAGACTGTGGATGGCAAACATCGGGCTGCCGGTTTGTCCGGTGTAGTGGAATGCGCCGTCTTCGCCCAACACAAAACCGAGGTTTTCAACAGAAGCGCGCAGTTCGACGCCGCTGATGTTGCTGTGTGAAACCAAGTGGATGGCGATGGTTTGATCGACCGCGGGCGCAGAAGGTATCCAATGCCTGCGCGACTTCGGTAAATGCCGCCAAATCGGTGTGGAGGGACTTTGCCGCCCATCAGTTGGGCGAAGGTGTCAACCCTGTTGGTTGAACTGTTGCAATTCTTTCTTGGGTTGCCAAACTGTTGCGGGCTGACTGCTTGCAGGCCGACGACGAAACCTTTGGTAATACACGCTCGGAATCGGTCTCGGCAACCTGGAAAGCGGTCGTCCATGGTGCAGCCGATGATTTGGAAACGGTGGCGGTTGACAGGCGGGGCAGGGCGTGCAGCTCTTGCGCTTCAGAGAGGGCGATGTAGGGCGAGGTAGTCAGCGCGGGTCAAACCACGGCAATTCGACTTGAGACAATTCGTCCAAGCTGACCAAAGGTTGGTTGGCGGCGGACGGCAGGTTGACCGCCTGTCGCTGGCGGTTTGGGTGGTGATTTTCGTTGTCAGCCCGATGACGGTATGCTGTACCGCTCGTCGGTAAAGTCGTCTTCAATCGCCAACTCGACATCGGTTTTGATGGCGGAAGGTTTGGCGAGTTTGGCTTTGGCGGCGAAGATTTCGTCTTGTTCTTGCAGATTGGCAGCGCGGCTTCTGGGCTTTGTCTCGCTTTTTGACGAACAGGCCTTTGCCGCCGGATTCTTTACCGTCGCGCACATGGCTGGGCCTTTTACTGTTCAGGAGCGCGTCTTTGTCGGAGTGGCCGAACTGCTCGCGCACCTGTTTGCGGTATTGGTTTCTCTTGGTACATATTGTAGGCGATGACGGCAAGGATGACTGCCGCCTAAGACGATGAAAAATCATGGGTAATCACTTTTTTGTAAGAGCGGCATTCCGTCTGCCGTTGCGGGTGGTTTGCCTTTTTGGGCGTATGCGGAATCGTGTTGCCGCGAGTAAGTTCGTCGGAGTCGGACACGGATTGTCCCGTGTATGGATGCTCGATTATAACGAAAATAAACTTTTCTGACAGCAAATGCCGCGAATGATAGCTCAAAAATGAGGCAGGGTCGTCTGAAAAATGCTATATGGCATTTTGAGCGATTAACGGACAACTGGAAAACCTGCCGCCTGCAATCTTTGCCAATCGAAAAAGTGGCCGGGATCGGTTTTGCGGTCGGGCGCAATGTCTTGATGGCCGGTAACGGCGGTGATGGGATAATGCCCAACCAACGCTTTCAACAGAGTTTCCAGCGTTTGATATTAGTGCTTCAGTAAACGGTTCGAAATCGCAGCCTTCCAATTCGGATACCGACCGAAAAACGCATTGCACTTTTCGCGTCCGCGAAACGACGATACGCCTGCGTGGTATGCCATATCGTCGCAAGAAACGAACTGCACCGCCTCGCCCTCGCGGGTAATCAGCGCGGCTGGAAACGCGCAAGGTGTGGATGACGCTGAAAAACGGATGTTCATCGGGGTCGATGCGGTTGGTATGTTTTTCCACCGCGCCCGTCCCATATTCGAAAGGCGGCAGCGAACATTGTGTAAAAACCACCAGCGACACGGTTTCTGATTCTGCCCGCGGTTCGAAGTTTGTGAAAACGCGCGGCGCGCAGGCTGCCACCAGCCTTGTTGCCAGTCAACGTCTTGGCATTCGGACGGAAGATTCATAATTCAGACGACCCTTTATTTCAGACGACCACTGAGGCGGAAAAACATACGTCGGGCGGGTGTGCGGGAATGCGCATTTCGGTTATACTGTCGCCCGACGTCTGCACAAATCAAAAATCCTACCATGCTGATGTTGAAATGGTTTGCGGTATTTTTGTTGCCGTTGCCGCCGTGTTCGCCGCCTTGCTGTTTGTTCCCAAAGACAACGGCAAAGCATACCGCATCAAAATTGCCAAAAACCACAGGCATCTCTTCCGTCAGCCGTACCGCTTGCTGAAGACGGAGTCGTTTACAACCGCCATGTGCTGGTCGCAGCCGCCTACCTGATAGGCGCACACAACAAACTCAACGCCGCTCGTACCGCCTTCCTTCCAACATTTCCGCCTCGGTATTTTTGCAGAAAATCCGCAACGGCAGACCCGATGTTGTTACTGTTCAAACTCGTCGAAGGTTCGCGTTTTGCCACGATGCGTAAAATCATCGATAACACCCCGACATCGAACACAAAAACACGCGGCTGGAGCGATGCGGAACTCGCGCAGCAATTGCCCCTGACGCGCCCAGCAGCAATCCCGAAGGTCAGTTTTTCCCCGACAGCTATGAAATCGACGCAGGCAGCAGTGATTTGCAAATCTACCAAACCGCTTTATCAAAAACCATGCAACGTCGTCTGAAAGATGCTTGGGAAGATCGCCAAAGCGGATTGCCCCTACAAAAATCCGTATGAAATGCTCATTATGGCGAGCCTGATTGAAAAAGAAACCGCCCACGAAGACGACCGCGCCCATGTTGCTTCAGTATTCGTCAACTGCCTCAACATCGGCAGTGCGCCTGCAAACCGACCCGACCGTGATTTACGGCATGGGAAGCGCGTACAAAGGCAAAAATCCGCAAAGCTGACCTCCAGCGCGATACGCCGTATAACACCCACACCCGCAGCGGCTTAACCCCGACCCCATCGCCCTGCCGAGCAAAGCTGCCCTTGAAGCCGCCGCGCATCCGTCGAATGAAAAATACCTCTATTTCGTCTCCAAAATGGACGGCACCGCTTGAGCCAGTTCAGCTACAATCTGGAAGAACACAATGCCGCTGTACGCAAATATATTTTGAAGAAATAGGTTGAACTGAGCTTCAAAAGCATAAAGGTCGTCTGAAAATCTGTAAAACCGGTTTTCAGACGACCTTTTGTCTCAGGACGATTTAGAACAGATTTTTCTTGTTTATCTTTATCAAGTTATTTTATTTTCATTGCTACTGCAAATAAAAAGCGGTCTGAAACCTTATTTGGTTTACAGACCGCTTTTATTATTTCGCCTTATCGGGTAGGCGGTTTTGGCGTATCCGTCATCGGCGGGAAAGGCTTGAGGTTCATTTCTGCTGCGGTTTGGGTCGTACAGTTCGGAAAAATGCAGTGCCGATTACACCCGTATTGCGGATGGAGCCATTATCCGAGTTGGCGGCATAAGAGTCGCGGGGGCTGCTGAAGACAAACGACGCCACCGCGCTGCTGCTTTTGCGGAAACCTTCGATTTCTAAAGAATCATGAGGATACAAGACATAACCGTCGGCGTATTTGCTGGCCGATTTGCCCTGAAATCACATCCAAACCATCAACGCCGGCTACGATTTCCAAGGTTTTGTTGCTGTTGTTTTGATAGACCAAACGGTAGTGCCTCGTCCGTCTGTACCGCGCAGATAGTAGTTGCCTTTATCACGGAATATCGGCAGCAGGCTGCCATCGTCACCGCGTACAGACAATTCCACTTTGCCTGAAGCTGAAGCAATCGAATTGACGCTGCGGCCGCGATAATCTTTGGAAGAGTAGTTTAATACGCTTTGCGCCAAAGGTTCCTGACTGACACGGCGCAAATTTACGGAATGAACGGAAGATTCCACTTCATCGCCCCAGCTTGTTCCTAATTTCTCTGCCGCTTGCGCACTTTGACTCGGTACGGCTGAATTGGTCAGCAGGTGCTTCAACTGCTTGATGTGATTGTGAACAGGTTGCTAAAACGGCAGCCAGCAACACCGGCAGCCATAATTTAAATTTCATTTGAGGCATCAATCGCTCCTACGATAAGGTGGATGATGGATAAACAACCTGAAATTATAGTAGATTAACTTTAAACCAGTACGGCGTTGCCTCGCCTTGTCGTACTATCTGTACTGTCTGCGGCTTCGTCGCCTTGTCCTGATTTAAATTTAATCCACTATACATAATAAAACTTACATATCATTATTGTTTTTTCTAAATAACAAGGGCAATATAGCAAAGAGTTACCCATTATCTATACATTTACTCAAAATGGGTAAGAAACAGTATTACATCATACTTTGTAGGTTTATATGTCTCAGCGCTTATCAAAGAACTTTTCTCATTGGAGCCTTGTCAATAAACAGGATAAATAGGGGTAAAACCGTCGGTCAGGGTCGTCTGAAAATCCTCTTCAAACCTTTTATTTATGATTCTAAAGAATTTTAAAAATAGCGTATTGTCGGCTTCAAGGATGGAGATTTGTTGAGATACCGTATTGTTATGGATGGCAACTGACGGCACATTAGAAGATGCTTCTATCGAAGGATAAAATGACGATGAAAATTAAAAGTAGCTATGTTGGTATTACCGGCTTGATATTGTCCGGCGTGTTTTTCGCCAATGACGAAATCTGTTGGATGATATTGGAATTTCAAAATTACCGTCCATGAAGCTAAGGATTATAGGCAGGTGTCCATTTGACAGGTTTATTAGGCAATAGCGCAATGGGCATTTCAGATATCAAAACAACTTCCCAGCAATGATGAGCTGAATATTACTTATTTCAAAAATTGGCAGGTTCAAAATATTCAGGAAAAGCTAGATAAAGAAATTGTCTCTTGACCGCGATATATAAAAAGATTACTTGCTGGTTCTAAACACGAGATTATCTGGCAGGAGTAAATCGGTTTTATTCGGTATCGCTATTGCTTTTCGGTAATACTGTTTAGCGGTTTGAAACGTAACGAAAAAGGTCGTCTGAAAAACTGGAAAATGGATTTGAACTGGCCTCAAATCTTGGACACTCATAGAGCCTATCAGGCGTCTGTGCAAGCTGGGTTCTAGGCGCAGATTCAGCTTTTTCAATTTCAAACTGCAACGCTCCCGGTTGTAGTAATCCATATAGTCATCTATCTGCTCTCATCAATTCATCTACAGTCAATTCACCTGCGTTATAGAAACACTCTGTCTTCAACACCGCAAAAGAAGTTTTCCATCGGTGCATTGTCCCAACACCCGCCTTTCGCGACGTAGCTTTGAAACCATGGAAATGCTGCGTGCAATTCCCTATATCCCGACGTACGGCACAGTACACCTTGGTCCGAATGAAGCATCGTTCCTTTATCAGTCAGACGGAGTGCGGCGTTTTTCGAGCATTTCCTTCACCACGCTGTCGGCTCTGCGGCCTGCATGGCGTAGGCGACGCATCTCTGCAGTTGAACAAGTCCAAGATTGGCGAGAGGTACAGTTTGCCGTCCTTCCCTTTGAGTTCGGTAACGTCGGTCAGCCATTTTTCGTTGGGCTTTCGGGCTTTGAACCGCGTTTGAGGAGGTTTTCCGATATCTCGCCCATGGCGGGATGGCAGTGGGCTTTTTCGCCCGTATGAGGGCTTTAGTCCTAGCTGCCTCATCAGTCGCGCCACTTTTTGCGGTTCCAACCCAATGCCCGCGACACGCGCCTTTTGCCCGTAGCGTCTATGCCGCCGGTAGGGTTCGACAAGGAGGGCTTTGTCGGCTGCGTCGGGGTCGGGCGGTCTTGGTGGTGGTAGTAAAAGCTGCTTTTTGGGCAGTTTGCGATGTGCAGCAGGTATTTGAGCGGGTGTTGCGCCCTCAGTGCTTGGACGGTTTGGCTTTGTCCCTTTTCGGTCTGCTTTTGGCTGAGGGCTTTTAACTCCTCTTTAGGTGAGGCGACCCCTGTGCGCATATAGCACAACTCTTCGATAAGCTCTGCCTGTGCTTTCGTGGTCGGGTTTTGTCGGCGATGAAGGGTTTTGCGGTGTCGTCATGGTTTTGATTGGGATGTCTGAGTGCGCCGATGCCGCCTTCTTGATAGGCGCGTATCCATCGTCGCAGGTGGGTTCGTGAGATGCCGTAGTGGTCAGCGGTAGCGCTGTTGGCCGCGTATGTGCAGGTAGTGGAGTACGGCTTGGTATTTGAAGTGTAATGTATATTTGCTCTATACTGCACCTTGTGAGTTGGAGGGGATGTCCAACTTTTGGGTGCGAGTTCAATTTTCAGACGACCTTTTACGCATATCACCGCTTAGTAAACTAATTCACCAAATCATTGAAGCGTAATGAGATGCAGCAGTTGCCTTAGTCTATTCATTGATGGTCTAACTAATCTGCCAACCGCGCCAGCAACGCTCGAAAATTCATCAAAAGCCGCTTCGATATTTTCGATGATTTCATCGGCCAAAATATCAGGGCGGGCAGATTTGTCCAAGTCGGTTAAAGAATGGTCTTTCAGCCAGAAAAATATCCAAACTGGTTTTTCTCGCTGATTGATTTCATCGATACCAAATTTACGCCAGCGTCCGTCGGGATTGTTTTCGGCATGATAGGGTTTTCTGCGCGCTTTGAACGGTCTCTTCGGGAACAGCAGGTAATGAAATCCCGCAAATCCGCCAACCGCATCGGTTTTCTTCAGCGTGTGATGCACGTTGGTGCGGCTAGTCATATACCCAGACCCCTTGGGTAACGGCTTTTTCCTGTGCGGGGCGGTTATCAAAGAACAACATATTTGCTTTCACGCCTTGGGCGTAGAAAAATACCCGCTGGTAACCGTCAAATCGTATGCAAATCGGTCATCTGCAATAGTTTCTTACGCACAGCCTCGCCTGCGCCGCCTTCAAACAGCACATTATCGGCACGACCACGGCTGCACGCCCGTTGTTTTTGAGCATGATGTAAATATGCTGCAAGAAGTTGACTTGTTTGTTGGAAGCGGTTGCCCAAAAGTCTTGGCGGTTATAGACAAAATCTTTCGGTTTCAGCTTCACCCTCGGCATTGGTAATGGTCATGGTGCTTTTTACCGAATGGCGGATTGGCCAAAAACCAAGTCTACTTTGCGTGCGCTTGGCGCAACCAAGGAATCATCGGAGCTGAATCGGGCTATCGCCGTCCATTTCGCCGATCCCGTGTAAAAACAGGTTCATCAAACACAAACGGCGGGTATTGGCGACAATTTTCATTTCACCGTGAAAAACGTCTTTTAACCGCTCTTTTTGGTCGGTGTTTAGATTGGCATGTCTTTTCCAAATAGCTGTATGCCGCCAATAAAAAGTCGCCGGTGCCTGCTGCTGGTCGGCAATCAGGGTATCTGCCTGCGGGCGGACGCATTCGACAATTGCCTGAATCAAAAGCACGCGGCGTAAAGTATTGTCCCGCGCTCGATTTGGTATCTTCGGCATTTTTCCAAAATGCCTTCGTAAATATCGCCTTTCACATCCACGCCCAGCGCGTCCATTTGGTTTCATCAATCATTGCCACCAAACGGGATAATTACCGGTCTTGATTTTTGTTTTTGCGCTCGTGCAAAAGATTTGGCCAAGCGCTTTCTTGCACATACTAAATCGCGCAACAAAAGCGAGATAATGATTTTCCAATTCCGCACCTGTGCGGTCGGTCAGACTTTGCTAGTTGTATTTGGCAGGAATGCTCGATATCGCGTTTGTAGGGCGGCTGGCTGTATTCAAAAAGCCATTTTCAAGAAAAATCAGATAGGTAATCTGTTCCAAATAGTCGCCGTAGCTCACGCCGTCATCGCGCAGCATATGGCAGAAGCCCAAACCTTTGGACAACAGCATTTGAAGTGTGGTTTTGCGTTGTGGTCATATTCTGTTTTTTCTTTAATTTATTTATCCAAAAGGCTACCTGAAAAAGTTGCCGCTAAGACGACCCGTTTGAGCAAGCTGGCTTGTTTGAGTTGTTTGGCAAGTTCGGCGGCGAGTTGGTCGCAGGCGGTGAGTTTGTTTTCTAAATGGCAACGATTTGGGCTTTGTTCTGCTAGAGCAAACTGAATCGGCAAATTTCTACAAATTTCCAGTTAAATTATGTTGTCCAGCTGTTGTTTTTAGCTTGAGATGACATGAGTTTTATAGTCTTTTTCTGCTAATAAATAATTTGCCAAAAATTTAGAATGAAACTAAATATTGAACGATAAATAACTATTGCTTGGTTTCGAGTATTCCATTCAGGATAATCATCTGGAACTAAAGAAACCTTACACGAGCGGAGGACCAACAATGTTCATTAAGATATCATTTGGAGTAGACTTTTGAACGATTTAGGAAATTATTATGTGTTTCTTTTGAAACAAAAAGTAGGTTCTATTGTGAAATCCAGCTTCCCATTTTTAGTTAAATTATAAACTTTAAAGGAACCTCGCCACTTTTCATAAATAGTTCTATTCCAGGAGGAGTTGTACCTTTGGTAATCAAAAATCACAAATAGATTCTGCTTCTGTTAATAGCCAATTTTCAGGCAATTCACTATCTTTAGAGAGTATATTTACACTCGATAATGAGCTAGGCTTACTCGGTTTTTTCCTTCTTTTTCCATTCTGTTCCCATTGGCTGACGGCTGCTTGCCAGTCGGCGTTGTTGGGCGTGGTGTTGTTCGCGGGTCGTCTGAATTTGGGCGGTTGCAGTTCGTTTTCAGACGGCAAGGTATCTGCGTGCTTTGCTGCGCCATTCTTTGGTGAGTTCGCCGTTAAAGGCGTTTTTGAGCAGGGATTGGCGGTAGTGTTGGATTTGCTGCGCTGCGGTTTTCAGACGACCCTATGCCTCAGTCGATTTCGGTAAACAGGCTTTTCGATTTTATTGACGATGGCTTGTTGGGTTTCTAGATTCGGTGGAATGGGAAAAAGCATAATTCCACAATAAATCGGGATCTACGTGTGGTGACCAGAACCTTTAGCGCGAGTATTAATTTCTTTATGTTTGACAGTAAGAAATAATAAGCATAAAGATTGTTTATATCTGGCAAATGAAATGCGAACAAGCGTACTACCTCATCGCTCCTTTAATGCCTTTTACCTCACCAATCCAGAGCGTGAACCATCCCAGACCATTAAGAAGTCATCTTCATCATGGCAGAACACATTTCACTCCATCGGTATAACTTTTTAATAACACCTTTTTCAAAAGCTTCAATATCCACATAGGGATAGCAATGTGTATCTGTTTTTCGCTAGATTGGCTTTTTGGTTTTTTCGCATCTTTTCAGTAATAGCAATATCACCCAATCGTTCTATTTTTCCACCCTTTCGGCAATTGCTGTTCTGTGGTCATTTTTATGCTGTCCATTGTCGGTTAATCTCGTTTAATAGGGTGTTAAAGTCTTGGTCGTTGGCGGCGACTTCGCTCAATACGTCATAGGCTTCGCCCTAAGCCGCCGTGTTGATTGAACGTAAGTTCAAAGTCGTTCTCGTCGATGGCAAAAGGAAGTGATGATGTGGTCACGAATCATGGTCAGCCATTGCATTTGCTCTTCGGTCAGCGGTTTGTCGGCGCGGCGGTTGTGTTCAAACGCCCATGTTTGGAAAGTTTTTACGCACGGTTTTACAATGGGGTGATTTTTGCCATCACATGCCAATCACTCGGCGAATAAGGCTGACTAAGGCGGTGAGTTCGCTTTTCTGCCTCGTTCGCTGACGTTATCCAAACGCGCGTATGCCTGCCAGATATGGCTGAATGCCACTGCGGTCTGGCTTTTTGATGGCATCTGCCAGTTTCTTTAATCATCGCAAGGCTTTAAGGCTTGGCGTTGATAAGGCTGATTATAGAAAATCTGCAAAGGCGGTACTTGCTCTTTGTTGCTGCGTATCCATCTCGGCAAAAATCTTGGGTCAGGGTTTCATCATTTTCTGCCCAGCCTGCGTGGATGACTTCATCAATCTGCGCGTCAATTTTCGCGCCGTTTTGTTTTGCGGATGTCGTCCAATATGGTGAAGAGTTCCATGGAAAGCGGACGTGTGGCGGCTTTGACGCGCTGTTTTTGTATCTGTAAAACGGTTTTTCAGACGGCGTCTCATCGATGGAAATGCCTTCTGCTTTCGCAAGCTGCCCGATGGATTTCACTCGGCATTGATGGCGTGAAACAGGTCTTTGACCACTGCGGTACGGGACGCCGCCTATGATGGCGGTGATTTTGCTTCGTTGTTCGTCATCAGCTGCTTGTTTAAACGGGCAAGGCGTGCCGCCAGTGAGCTGATGCTGTCGTTATCAAATGCGCCGCCGACGACGGCTTTTCCAAATCGGAAAAAGCTGACCGAACGCTTGCGTGTCTAATTGTTGGCTTGCCGTTTTAAGCGATTTTGTAACGCCAATCGCATCGACAATCACATAATGGGTTTTGGCTGATGATGCGAAGGGCTGACTTTTGCAGGCCTTCTTTATCAAGCGTGCGTGTGCCGCGCCCTTTCATTTGCTCGAAATAGTTACGGCTTTGACATCGCGCATAAACAGTAGGCATTCAGGGTGGGCGGACATCCGTTCCTGTGGCAATCATATCGACGGTAACGGCGATGCGGGTTGTAGCTGTTGCGGAAATTCGCCAAGACGGTTTTGGGTTCTTCGCCTTGTTCAATGATTTCGCCGTTTTCACCCACAATATCGTCTTTGGCTTTGTAAGTGATTTTTGCAAAAATTCGTTGCCTTGCTCGGAACTCTTCCCCGCACCATTTTGATGATGTCGTCTATGTGGCTGCTCGTTTTTGGCAAAAATCAAGGTTTGGGTACTTCTGGACGATTTGGGAACATTACGGGCAAATGGTCGCGGAACGTACGGATAATGGTGCGGATTTGGCTTGGATTGACAAATATCCCTGTCGAGTTGCTTGGCGGTATAGGCCTCATCGCTATCTTGCTGCTGCCAGCGTTTGCGGCGTGTGGTGCGTTCGTGGTGTTCGACCAGTTCTTCGGCTTTGAATTCGCCGCCATCAAGGCCGATTTTGGTATTGATCAGATAGACCTTCATTGTCTACGTTTACGCCATCGGCAACGGCTTGCTCGTGGCTCGTATTCGCTGACGACATTTTTGATTGAAAAGCCAAAAGTGCGGTTGTCCGCGTGGCGGTTAAACCAATCAGATAGGCATCAAAAATAATCCAACACTTGTCGCCAAAGGTTGTAAATGGAGCGATGGCATCTCATCGATAAAGATAAAATCGACCCAAAATTCGCGGCAGATCCGGCTGATAGGCAACGGGCAATGGTTCTTTTAAGCGGTTTTCCCATTCTTCCAATTCCATGCTGTCATCCGGTATCGACAGGTCTTCCCCTTTAATAGGGAATACATGCGCTGAATGGTACAATGCGACTTCACGCCGTTGGGAATGTGCGGCGATTTAATCACTTGAGCGTTGTAGAGTTCGGTAAATCTGCGGTTGTCGTCAGACGGGGTAAAACCAACATTTCGCGCCGGCCTGTTCGCTCAAATTGACGGTGTCGACTCATGAAAATGCGGCGTTTGCTCGTGTATTTGAGCAAAACGATACATAATGCTGATGGCGGTATAGTTTTGCCTGCACCTGTGGCCATTTGAATCAAGGCGCGCGGCAAATCTTTTGCCAAAGAATCTTGCATATTTTCAATGGCGGTTAATTGGCAATCGCGCAAGCCGAGTTCAGCCGCAGATCGATGATTGGGATTAAGTAGCGGGATAGCCTTGAGTTTGGCGCGTAGGGTGTTTTTGCCTTCACTTGCCCATTTTTGCAATGTCTCGGGCGGTGAAAGTTGAATACTCACGGGGCACGCGGGGCAGGGTCGTTGCGGTTGGTAAAACGTGTTACTACGCCCGTGCTTTCATATAAAAAGGCAATCTCTGCTTGCTGAATATAATTAAGTTCGCTATCGGCATAGCGTGCGCTTTGCTCTTCCACCGTATTGAGCTTATGTCCAAAATTTTCTGGCTTAGCTTCAATCATAGCAACCGCTCGCCATCAACAAAACAACAGATAATCTACCGGACCGCTGTCGGTCGGATATTCACGCACTGCCACACCTAAACTGCTGTTGCGATTAAAGTGCTTCACCGACTGATCGCCCAGCCTGCCTGCTCCAATTTTTGATCGATGATGTCGCGGGCTTGCTGCTCGGGGTGTTGGTTGTAGGTTACCCTGTTTGCTCACAAATACTATCCTAGATAACGCGTTAAAACTGATAAAAAAAGATGTTCATTTGTTGTATTCGGTGAAACTGTATAACTTGCTGTCCTGCTTCAAAAAGCGAAACACGACAATTTTCCCGGCTGCTCTGTAACTGCTTTTTGTAATTTTTCAATGATAACCCAAGTAGCTTTCATTTGCTTCAACTGCATAAGTAAACATTCTGAAAACTCTCTGCTTAAATGGTTTCCCATTGAAACAATTTTGGTGCAAATGTATTTTCCTATTCGGAATCAACCTCAAATTATACAGGGTAGATTTAGATTAAATCAGGACAAGGCAACGAAACCGAAAAACAGAACCGGCTTAAACTTGCCCACTATGTTTTTAAAACAAGTAGAACGCGCAAGATTCATATTTCACGATTGTGCGTAAACACAGAAGGCTGTCAGGCTATCAATCCGGTTTAACTTGCGGAGATTATTACAGAGGTCGTCTGAAAACCGGAAAACCGATTTTTCAGACGACCTTTATGCAATTCTGTTTTTAGAAGGGTTGTTTCTATATAAGGAAAGAATGAAAAATAAAACTCTAATTATTTCAACTTGTTGCAATCAAAATATTGATGACTTTCTTAAAAATACGTAAAAATAACCCGATAACAGAGTAATTATATCATTATATTTTACAATATTAACGTAAAATTTTTACACATTGCTTTCAAGAGTCAACTATTTATGTTCTCTGTTTTACTTTTTGAAAATAAAACAGAGGACTCTATATTTTTGGTGTAAATAATTCTCTTGAATAAATTTCTGTTCTATAGCTATGCTCTATTTTTGAGTTTCAAATGTAGTATGGAGCTATCAAAATTGACAACTCCATAAATAATATTCTTATTCTTTGTTTAATCTAACAAGAAAAATGCTTAAATTGTTCTTCGTTGTTATCCAACTTTCCGAAAAATAACTCATCAATTTGCTCAATTAACGGAACAGCTGTTTGTAATATTTTCTTTCTGAGATTTTAGAATTTCCCAAAATCCCCCTAAATGTCTTGGTGGGAATTTAGGGATTTTGGGGAATTTTTGCAAAGGTCTCATTTTAAGATAAACAGGTCGAGGTTTGTCGGGCATCAATGCCCGACCTGCAACTGTTTTCAGACGACATCAACACCTATTCAAACGCCAAATCCCCCACCAGTTCCGCCAGCGTGTTCAGCCGCTGTTCTGATTTTTTTCTACAAACGGGTTTGCCGTATCCCACGCATAGCTCCGCGAGAATGGCGGAAATCATGCTGGCTGATTTCGGCGCGCGGTTGGGTGCGTACACCACGTTTTGGAAACGGTTGTCGTACCAGCCGTCCACATAGGTGCGAAAAAGCGTTTACGCCCACCATCAGCGGTTTCGGCGAACTCGCGCTGCCAGTCTCGCCGCTTCGCCTTTTGAGCTGGCGGGCAGCAGGTCAGCGGCGAGTTTGGCGGAATGCAGCGCGATGGTTACGCCCGATGAGAACACGGGGGTCAATAAACTCGGCGGCGTTGCCTCAACAGCGCGAAATGTTTGCCGTGCAGGGCTTTAACATTGGCGGAATAGCCTGGATGCTGCGGTAGGGGAAGCCGTTTTCCCATTCGGAATGTTTAAAAATTCAACCAGATTGGGGCATCTCTGCCACTATTTGTTTCAACACGGCTTCGGAATCGCCCGCCAGTTTGTCGGTGTGTCGACCACGCCGAGCGAGCAGGTGTTGTCGCCGAAAGGGATTGTCCAAAACCATACGTCGCGGTGCTGCGGGTGGGTGGTAATCAGGATTTTGTTGCGGTCAAAATCGGCTTCGGCGGCGATGTTGTCGGTGATGCGCGTGAAATGCTGCCATGCGAACGCTGCGCCGTTTTTAAACTGAAAGCCTTTCTCGGCGCGCACGGCATCGGCAAAACCGGCTTCTTCCAGCATTTCCATGCAGTGCGGCAGCAGGCTCTCGCCAATCACAAAGCGCGGAAAATGCTGTTTTTCCAGCGCGCATACTTTGAAGCCCCTGTTTGTTAAGCAGGGCGGAGGCAACTCGAGCCCTGACGGGCCTGCGCCGATGACGGCAACGTCAAATTGGGTGTGGGACTTTCGCAGATAAAATGGTTTGGCATAAAAAGCGTAATTATAGAAATTTTACAAGGCAGCCTGAAAATGGGGGAATGGAGTTTGAGGCTGCTTTTTGTTGAGTGGGTTGGGCAATTGATGCACGGATAATGCCCGATCTGCTTTACTTCAATAAAAAGCAGTCTGAAAGGCCGTCTGAAAAACTTTTCAGACGACCTTTACCTTACTTCGTAGCAATGTTCACTTCCGCCGACATCCCCGGCGCGAGGCGTTCCAAAATCCTGTTGCCCTGCGTCAAATACGATTTTTACGGCGATGCGTTGGACGATTTTGACGAAGTTGCCCGTGCCGCCGTCGGCTTTTAATCAGGCTGAATTCGGAAGCGGTGGCGGGCGAGATTTCGGCGACTTTGCCGCTGAACGCCTTGCCGCCGAGTGCGTCGATACTCACGCTGGCACTCTGCCCGATTTTCACGTTGGCCATATCGGTTTCTTTTGATGTTGGCGATGATCCAGCGTTCGGGCGGCACGACGGACATCAGCTGTGCGCCCGCGCTCGCGCGTCTTTTGTTTTACGCTGACTTCGCCGAGTTTGCCGCTGGCGGGCGCGTAAATCACAGTATGCCCCCAAATCCTGTTTTTGCCAAGTCCAGCAGGGCTTGCGCGTTGGCGATGCCCGCCTGTGCGCCCCTCGCGCCCTACTCCCCGTGTTGATGATGTTCTGCTGCGCCACGGCGTATTGCTCCTGCGCCTGTTTCAGGCCCGCTTCGGCTTGTTTAACGGCGGTTTGCACGGCATCGCGGCTGCTTTGCGACACGGCATCGGCACTCACCGCCTGTATGCGCTGCCATTCGCGGCGGGCGCGGTCAAGCTGGGCGCGGGCGTTGTCAATCGCGGCTTGGTTGGCTTTGGAGACGGCGAGGGCGGAGGCTTTTGTCCTGCGCGGTTTTTGTTCAACGCCGCCTGCTGCCCCGCCAGCCCAGCTTCGGCTTGGGCGACTTTGGCGCGGTAGGGCGCGGGGTCGATTTCACCAGCGGCTGCCCTGCTTTTTACGTTGTCAAAATCGCGCACCAGCACTTTCTGCACATAGCCGCCCACGCGCGGGCTGACGGCGGTTACGCTGCCGCGCACATAGGCGTGTGTTGGTGTAAACCTCGCCCATGCCGAAGGGCGGCAGGCGGAAGGCATACAGGGCAAGCACCACGCCGATTGCGCTGGCGGCGAGTATGCCGATGCTGCCGAAACGGTGTTTTTCAGGCTGCCATTGGGCGGGCTCTTTGCGGCTCGGACGGGGTTTCAGACGACGTTTCAGGCTGCATCTCGGGCTGCGGCACGGCGGTTTTTGGGATTCGGTGTCGGGTTGTTCGGGGTGTCGGTTGGGACATTTTTTTGCTTTCCGTTGATTTGGGGGTTGTTGATTCGGTTAATGGGTTGTGCGGTGGTTTTCAGGCCGCCTTTAATGCCGTCTGAAACACTATTTCAACGCCGCAAACACTTTTCGCCTTCTCCGCCGCCAGAATATCAATCTTGTAATAACGGCGGTACAGCCACAGGGCGACGGCGACGAGGGTCGATACCGCCGCCATCGCCGCCAGCAGCGCGAACAGGTCGCTGTATGCCGCCACCGACGCTTTTTGCCCGCCTGCGCGGTGATTTGCGAGACGGCGCGGCCTTGCAGCAGCACCGGGTCGGAGAGGGTGGCGGAGAGGGCGGCGGCGTTGCGCTGGATGTCGGCGGCGAGCGCGGGGTTGGAGAGGGTCAGGTTTTGCGCGATGGCGGCGAGGTGGTCGCGGGTGCGGTAAGTTAAAAAACGCGCTGAATGCCGCCGCACCCGCCAGCCCGCCGAGGGTTTGCGACAGGCCGAACACGGCGGAGAAGCTCATCATGTGGTCGGGGCTTTCGCCAGCGCGCGCAGTGCGCCTTCAAGCATCATCGGCCCCATAAACAGCAGCGAGGCAAAGGCAACGATAAACTGGCTGAAATAAAGTTGCGCGGGGCGGGTCTGCATGCCCACGCCGATTTCAGCCACGCACCGAGGGCGAAACAGGCGAGCGCAACCATCACGGGGCGGCGGATGTCGTTGATATCCAGCAAAAATCAGGCTGCCGACCACACCCGCCAGCATTCCGCCCGCAACAATCAGGTAAAACGTGCTCATCTGCGCGCTGCCCACGCCCACCGCGCCCATCAGCCCCGCCGCGCCGACGGTCTGCTCCGAGGTCAGAGCCGCGCCATCACGCCCATCACGGCGAAGATGAGGACTTTGCGGCACGGTCATCCAGTGCCAGTCCAGCATCGGCTTGTGCCGCGTCGATTCGATGTACAACGCCAGCCCCGTCAGCCCCACACCGCCCGCGAGCAGCCAGCCGAGCCACTGCGTCGTCCACCACACCGTGCGCCCCTGCACGAGAAAGGCGCACAACAGCGCGATGCCGGAGGCGAACAGGGTAAAAGCTGAGCGCGTCGGTCAGCGTGAACGATTTGCGCACGGTGATGCCGGGCGGCAGCGGCAGGGCGAACAGGCAGGCGGTGCAGGCGAGCGCGAGGGTAGCCTGAAAGGCGAACACGCCGTTGAGGTCGCCGTCGCCATACAGCAGCGGCACGAGGCTCTGCGCCAGCGGCGTGCCGACCTGCATCAGACCCAGCCCGAACACCAGCCCGACCAGCTTTTTCGTGCCGGTAAAGCCCCTGCATCATGTAGTAAATCGACAGCACCAGCAGGCCGCTGGCGGCGATGCGGCGGCAACACACGCGATGAGTTCCACTTCGTAATGGTGATAAACCAGTTGCAGTAGGCTGGCGGCAAGCTGGGCGAACAGGGTGATGCGGACGAAGCGTTGCAGGCCATACGCCTTGCGGACTTTGAAAAAGAGGACGCTCATGCGAGGCGTAAGCTATGAAATACGCCGCCTGAATCCAGCCGCCCTGCTGCAAATCGAGCGACAAATCGCCGCGCAGTTGCGGCAGCGAGGCGGTGAGCAGCCCTGTTTTGGAAGCCCGACGACAGCGCGAGTAATAAACCGATGGCAAGATACGCGAGCCGCCGCTTTTTCGGATGCTCGGGCGAGGCGGGCGAACCCGGCATAAAGGGCATTTCATGCGGCTTGAAGGTGTAGCCGCCGGATTGCAGGGGCATGGGGAGTCCCTATGGGTAGGTCGGGTAGGGATGCCCGACTAGCTTGCTGGTTTTCAGGTAGCCTTTGCGTTTCAGGCTGCCTCAAACTCGTCATTCCCGCGCAGGCGGGAATCTTGTTCGGGTTTCGGCGGCAGTGGTTTTTTGCTGCCTTTTGATGCGGCTCAACCAAGATTCCCGCCTGCGCGGGAATGACAGCAAAAATTTTGTTTCAGAAGACATTTAGGATTTTTAGCTTGCAGAAACTCGCGTTGCTCGTTTTCAGGCTGCCTTTATTTGTCCGCCGCAAAACCTCCGCCAAAGGCGGTATTTAACGCCAGCCACGCGGTAAACAGCTTCGCCTGTGCCTGCGCCAGTTGCGCTTCGTTTTGCAGGGTTTCGTCCTGCGCGGCGAGCCAGTCAGCTTGTTGTCCAGCCCCGCGCGGTAGCGGCTTTGCGCGGCGGCGGCGTTTTTGCGGCCAGCGCGGTCATCTCGGTTTGGTCGCGCACGGCTGCGGCAGCGGTTTCGTATTGCGTCAGAGCAGTCGCTGCCGCCTCGCGCAGGGGCGGTGTAAACGTTTTTGTTGTAACGCGCCGCCTGCTCGTCAAACTCGGCTTCCTTGCGCGACAGGTTCGCCCGCAACGCTGCCGGAAGTAAAAGCGGCAGGCTCACGCTCGGCAGCAGTCCGCGAGAAACGACGACGAATGCGGCAGGTTGCCGATTTCCACGATTGGACAAGCCGGCCAGCGCCTTGATGGTAATGTTCGGATAAAACTCGGTTTTCGCGCTGGCAACCAGATGGCGGCGGGCGGTCAGTGCCTCGCGCTGCGCCGCCAAATCGGGGGCGTTTGCCGAGCAAATCGGCGGTGAGCTGCGACACGGGCGGCGCGGGGGTGTTGGCGGCGGGTTGGGCGAAGTTGTCCAACGCCTGCGCCGGTTGCCCGGTCAAGGCGGCAAGCGCGTGGCGGATTTGCGCAATGTTGCCGTCCAAATCCGACAAGGCAGCCTGAAAACGGCTGTTGCCTTGCTGTACCGCATAGAGCCTGCTCGGCGCGACCCTGTCCGGGCGCGGATGAGTTCGCGCACCACCTGCTCGCGCTCGCGGTTCAACTGCGCCCGCTGCGCCACGCGCTGCCGCGTTTCCAGCAGCAACCGCCATTGGCGGTAATACGTCGCCACGCCCCTGCGCCAGCAGTAGCCGCGTCTGCGCGATTTCGTATTCCACGGCGCGTTGCTGCCCCAGCGCAGCTTCCAGCTGGTGCTTGTATTTGCCGAACACATCGGGCGACCATTGCCCTTGCAGTTGCAGCGATTCATAAGTGATATTGGTGCCGTGGTCGCCCAGCAGCCGCTTTTTCCAAATCGCTGATGAGTTCGGGCTTCGCGCTCGTTTACGCCGTCGCGGTGCAGCAGTGCGCCGCTCAGCCCCAATCCAATCTTCACGCCGCGCTGCGAATCCGCCAAATCCGCCCCCTGCCTGCGCCTCGCCGCAAGCGCGCCTGTGCCGCCGCCAAATCGGGCGAACGCGCGAGGGCGGTGTCAATCAGGCTGTCGAGCTTGGCATCGTTGAGCGCACGCCACCATTGCGGCGCAATCGGCGGCTGCGAGCTGGCGGGCAGACCGAGCGTTTCGGCGGTTTCCACGGCGGCGGGGGTGTGCTTGGGATGAGTGGCGCAGCCCGAAAACAGTGCGGCACAGAGGAAAAATAAAGGGAAGCGTTTGAACATTTTTTGAAATATATATAAACAGGAATCGGATGATTATAACGAAAAAGCGTATCGGGCGGGGGTTGAAAACTTCAACGCAAAAAGGCAGAGACCTTTGCAAAATTTCTTTTCCTCCAACAACCGAAACCCAAAAACAGGTTTTCGGCTGTTTTCTCCCCAATCACTCCTAATTTTACCCAAATACCCCTTAATCCTCCCCGGATACCTGATAATAAGGCATCCGGACCGCTTTTTAGGCGGCAACAGGCACACTTAGCCTGTTGGCCGCTTTCAACAGGTTCAAACACATCGCCTTTCAGATGACTTTGCGCACTCACTTTGAGCAGACCAAAATAGGCTGCCCGGGCGTAGCAGAATTTACGGTGCAGCGTACCAGCTTTTGTTCGACCACATAACGGGTCTTTCGACAAATATCGGTTACGTTTGGTTTGCGCTTCCGTCAGCGGATGTTTTGCGGCAGGCTTTGCGCATAATGCCGTCCAGCAACTGATGCTCTTTCAGATGTTGCCGGTTTTCCGCACTGTCGTAGCCTTTGTCGGCATAGACGGTCGTACCTTCGGCAATGCCTTCCAACAAAGGGGACAGATGGTTGCACTCATGGGTATTGGCAGGAGTGATGTGCAGTTTCTCGATATAGCCTTCCTCATCGGTACGGGTATGTTGTTTGTAACCGAGTTTGTAGAGGCCGTTTTTCTTGATCCAACGGGCATCTTTGTCCTTACTCGGTGTGGTTTGGCCGCTGACTTGTCCTTCCTCGTCGACTTCTATGGCCTGACGCTGTTTGCTGCCGGCAGTCTGAATAATGGTGGCATCAATGACGGCGGCGGATGCTTTCTCTACTTTTAGGTTTTTTTCGGCCAGTTGTCGGTTAATCAGTTCCAGCAATTCGGACAGGGTGTCGTCTTGCGCCAGCCAGTTGCGGTAGCGGCATAAGGTGCTGTAATCGGGGATGCTCAGTTCGTCAAAACGGCAAAACAGGTTGAAGTCGATGCGGGTGATGAGACTGTGTTCGAGTTCGGGATCGAGAGGCTGTGCCATTGTCCGAGCAGGACGGCTTTGAACATGGACAACAGTGGATAGGCGGGACGGCCGCGGTGCTCTCTAAGGTAACGGGTTCTTTGACGATTCAGGTACTGCTCGATCGGTTGCCAATCAATCACCTGATCCAACTTCAATAGTGGGAAGCGGTCGATGTGTTTGGCAAATCATGGCTTGAGCGGTTTGCTGGAAGAAGGTGCTCATGAGAAATCCCCTAAAATGTCTTGGTGGGAATTTAGGGGATTTTTGAGGGAATTTTGCAAAGATCTCAATCCGCCTGTGTCAATAGTAAAAAGAGAAACCTTATTTTATAAGGTTTTCTCCATTTTTGTGTTATATTTTTACAATATTTAATTATATGTAACTCAGAACGGAATATCGTCGTCGATGTCCTCGACTAGGGCTGCCGGTGCGGCGGGAGCTATGGCGGCGGGGGCGGCAGGGGGTTCTTGGTTTTGCGGGGCGGCTTTGGTATTGTTGCTGTGGCGCTTGTTGTTGGTAGCCGCCTTGGCTGTAACCGCCGTCGTCATGGTGCGCCGCCGCTGTTGTCGTTGCGGCCGCCGAGCATTTTCATTTCATTGGCGATAATGTCGTATGCGGTACGTTCGATGCCGTCTTTGCCTTTGGTATTTACGGCTTTGGATGCGGCCTTCCAGATAAACTTGGCTGCCTTTTTCAGGTATTGTCCGGCGATTTCGGCGAGACGGCGGTACATGGTGATGTTGTGCCACTCGGTGCGTTCTACGCGCTGGCCGTTGCGGTCGTTCCATGTTTCGCTGGTGGCGACGCTGAAATTGCAGACGGCTTCGCCGTTGGGCATATAGCGGACTTCGGGGTCGCGGCCGAGACGGCTCGATAAGGATGACTTTTGTTCAATGACATTTTTTAAACTCCTGTGATGATGTTTTCGGCGGCCTCTTGGTCAAATCCTTTTTGCAACGCCTTGATGTAAATGGTTTGTTTGTCTGCGCTGAAGGTAATGCTTTCGACGCCTTCGACTTGGGACAATGCTTTGGTAGAGCGAATCGTGTTTTTCCTGCCATACGGGGCTGACGGGATAGCTGAGGTTTTTGACGGGTTTGGGCGCGGGCGCGAGTACGGCGATGACCAGCCACAATAGCATCAATACGCTGCAAAAGGTGAAAACGCCTGCAAAGCCGTATTGTTGAAACAGCCATCCGCCGCTTGCGCCGCCCACAAACAGCCCGACGGACTGCATGGTATTGTAAACGCCCATCGCCGTGCCTTTCAAATCGGCGGCGCAATCTTTAGGAAACCATGGACGGCAGGCTGGCTTCCAATACGTTGAAGCCGATGAAGTAAACAACCAGATAGGCGGTAATCAGCCAAAATCGAGTGCATGCCGAACAATAAGCCGATTTGCGCCGCTGCGATGCAGGCGATGCCGAGGATGAAGACTTGTTTGAGCTTGTTGCGGGTTTCGCCGATGATGATGAGGGGATCATAATCACCAGCCCCTGCAATAGTCGAGGGCAGATAGACTTTCCAATGCTGGATTTTTCCAAACCGAGCTGCGTCATGGCAAAAAGCAGGGCGGTAAACAACGCCATTTATGCGGCATGCAGCGCGAAAAATGCCGAAATCCAGTTGAGAAGCTGGCGGTCGCGGAGGACTTCGCCCATGCGCGAGGGCTGCGCCTGTGTGTCTTCGTGCAGCTTGGACACTTCGGGATCAGGAGTCATCCAGCGACAACGCCTATGCTGATGACGGTCAGGATACCGGGTCAGCATAAACAATCCGGAAACGCCGATAATATCGGCAATCATCGGGGCGACCACCAGACTGACGGAAAAGGTCAAACCTATGCTCAAACCTATCATCGCCATCGCGCGGGTACGCACGCCGTCTCGGGTCAAGTCGGCGAGCAACGCGGTCACCGCGCTGACTGCGCCCGCCCTCGCAGCTGAGCGCGCGGCAACCAGCATGGGCAATGAGTTGGCGGCAGCGGCGAGAAAACTACCGGCGGCAAAGACAATCAGTCCGACATAAATGGTTTTTACGTCCGAATTTATCGGAGGCGATGCCCAAAGGCAGTTGCAGCAAAGCCTCGCGTCAGTCCGTAGATACCATTGCCAGACCGACCAAAGTTTTGTTGTTTTCCGCGCCGGGCAACGAGGCGGCATATAAGGACAAAAACGGGGAGAACCAGAATATCCCCAACATACGCAGAGCGTAAACGCCGGAGAGGGTGGTGCTGGCACGCCATTCGTGCGGAACATTTGGATGCGGGTGTCTTTTGCCATAAACGGTTTTTCAGACGACCCGGTAAGATTTTAAGGTCGTCTGAAATTTTTAAAATTATCAGATGTGCGGATTATACAGGATTCAAAAGGGTTTGCATTTGCACGGGCGCAGTCGTTTATACCCCGCGGTCAGCCCCATTGCCAGCGGTTGCGCCATGCGCCCTAAGACGGCGTTGGGGTAGTTGTTGCCAGGCTGCGCCGTTGAAGCGCGCCAAAAAGCGCGACGATGTTGCCTTTTTCGATATTGTTGTAGTGGCGCAGGATGGTGCAGCCGTAGCGCAGGTTGGTGCGGATGTCGAACAGGTTGTGCGAAGGTTTGCCGATATAGTTTTTCCAAAAACGGCATGACCTGCATCAGCCCGCGCGCGCCCACGCCGCTGATGGCGTATTGGCGGAACGCGCTCGACTTCGATCAACCCTAAAATCACGGGTATTCAGCCCCGCGCGGCTGCTTTGCTATTGGATGTTGACCAGCAGGCGGCGGCGTTCGGCGGCATCGGGAACGTAGCGGGCAAGGCGGAGGGACATCGCCAGCCAGCGTTCGCCTTCGTTTGGATCGGCGAACACGAGGCGCGGCGATTGACATTGTTGATGGAGCTGCGCATCACTGAAGCGACATCGTCGGCAAGTGTTTCTTCGCGTTGCGCGTCGGCGAGTGCGGCTGCAGGACTGAGTAGCAATGCGCCGCCAGCCAGTAAAAGCGGCGGCGGGACGGGGATTCGGGCGTGAGGATCAGGTTTTCCGTTTTCATGTGACTGTCATTCGTTTTAGTCGAGTGACAGGTCGTCTGAAAACCCTATTTTTGTTTTTCAGACGACCTTTGACGTCGAAAAACGGGTATTACAAGAACTATTCCGTGCAGAATCAAAGGTGGCGTGTATCATTGATGAGCGGATTGACTTGAAACAGACAATGAGTGATACATCAACTCAGTGCAATATTGCGGCGGTTTAAAGTTGATTCGCGATATTGTCAATCAACGGCGGGACAGAGTAACGTGAGAGCTTCGTTTATCCACCGGTATCCCTTCATGACCACTACGCCCACCAACGTCCTGGCATCCGTCGATTTAGGGTTCCAACAGCTTCCGCCTCCAAGTCTGCGAAAAATAACAACGGACAACTGAAAGTCATCGATTCCTTCAAACAAATGGTGCGTTTTGCCGCCGGTTTGGACGAACATAAAAACCTCGACGAAGCATCCCAAGAGCGTGCCTTGGACTGTTTGTAAAATTCGGCGAACGGCTGCGCGGGTTCAGGCCCGAACAAGTGCGCGTTGTGGCGACCAATACCTTCCGCGAGCAAAAATATCGCCCAATTCTACCAAAGCCGAAGCCGCACTGGGCTTCCCATCGAAATCATCGCAGGTCGTGAAGAAGCCCCGCCTCATTTACACCGGCGTCGTCCACACCCTACCGCCCAACGGCGACAAGATGCTCGTTCATCGACATCGGCGGCGGCTCGACCGAATTGTCATCGGCTCCGACCTCCAGCCGCTCGCTACCGAAAGCCTGCCCTTAGGCTGCGTCACCACAGCCTGCGTTTCTTCCAAAACAAAATCACCGCTAAAGACTTCAAGCCGCCATCTCTGCCGCACGTAACGAAATCCAGCGCATCAGCAAACTCATGAAGCGTACAGGTTGGGATTTCGCCATCGGCACATCCGGCTCCGCCAAATCCATCCGCGACCCTCATCGCCGCCGAGCTGCCCCAGAAGCCGACATCACCTACAAAGGCATGCGCTACCCGCCGACCGCATCATTGAAGCGGTTCCGTCAAAAAGCCAAATTCGAAAGCCTCAAGCCCGAACGCGTGGAAGTGTTCGCCGGCGGACTGGCCGTCATGATGGCAGCGTTTGAAGAACTCGAACTCACCAAAATGACCGTTACCGAAGCCGCCCTGCGGCGACGGCGTATTCTACGACCTGATTGGACGCGGTTTGAACGAAGACATGCGCGATCAGACGACCGCTGAGTTCCAAAACCGCTACCACGTCAGCCTCAACCAAGCCAAACGCGTCGCCGAAACCGCGCAAGCCTTTATGGACAGCCTGTGCCACGCCAAAAACGTAACCGTCCAAGACCCTGCCCAATGGCAACAATACCTCGGCTGGGCAGGCAGGCTGCACGAAATCGGACTCGACATCGCCCACACCGGTTACCACAAACACTCCGCCTACATCCTCGAAAACGCCGATATGCCCGGCTCTCCCGCAAAGAGCAAACCATACTCGCGCAACTGGTCATCGGACACCGCGGCGACATGAAAAATGGCGGACATCGTCGGCAGCAGCGAAATGCTTTTGGTACGCCGTCCTCCCTGCGCCTCGCCGCACTTTTCGCCGCGCCCGCCTGCGCTTTTGGATCTGCCGCCGCAAACCCAACTGCGCGCTGACGAAACAGGAAAGGCTTCATCCTCGCGCATCAGCCAAAACCGGCTCGGAACAACACCCTCTAATCGCCGCCGCACTCGACTACGAAAGCGCGCAATGGCAAAAGATCGATATGCCTTTCAACGTGCAGCTCAATAGATCAGGAAAAAAAAGGTCGTCTGAAAATTAGATTCAGACGACCCTTTTTGGCCTTTTTGTATATGAACCGTTTAGTATCCGCAGGGTAGATATTTTTACCCAAATATGATTCGCCGATCATTCAATACAAAATATGTTTCTTTTAAATAGCCTGATTCAATCATTGGGAAAACATCAGCCAGAGGGGAAAGTACTATAATATCTGCGTGATAAATTATTACTTCTTCATTTTTGTTTAATTCATTCTTATATTTTTCCGTACAGATTTTTATCATTATCAAAACCAAATTAAAGCATATATCTTCCATGAATATTTTCTGATTCATGATATAACTTTTTAAATTTATCCTATTTCCTTCTTTATTCAGTCTTTTCAAAAGCTATTGCTTTGCTTGGATTTTCGATCCTTCTTCTCCAATTAATTTACTTTCCAATGCTTTTGGCATGGGCTAATCTTTGAAACATCACTATCATTTTTACCTGAACGAAAATTCATATTTCCTCCGCTATTGCCGTAGTTAAGAAAAATAAACCCAACAGAGCTATGAGCATTTTCTGCCATTTCGTTTTGTCGGTTCTAAAAATGAGGATTCCCATAATAATGCTCCTTTCTGAGAGGTCGTCTGAAAAATCATTTTCAGACGACCTGAACTTTATTGCGGCAAGACAAGATTGTCTAACGTCAGCCCCGCATCGCGCAAGCTTTGTACGTATTGCTCAAACACGGTTTGATAATCGTCTGGTATTTGCGGACAGGTATAAAGTACTCATCTGTTTTACGTTGGTAGTCCCAGTCTTGGCGGAGGTTTTGATATAAGGGTGGCGTGTATCGTAATGGCAGAAAATATCACGCAGATTGCTCGAAAAACAGGTGGCGTATGTTTCCCAGCGGGATGCGGTCGCGGCGGCATTCGGCGGTAAGTATGTTCAATATTTGGGCAATCAGATTGGTGTCGCCTTGAATGTGTCGAACGAGATAACTCAAGTCATACAAATCCTTAAAGCGCGGACGGATGAGCGTCTGATGCAGCTTCCATGCGATTTGCGGGGCGAGCGGTACGGAATAGGGCAGCGTACCTGGTCCATCGCTGTATTGAATACGGTAGTAATCGGGTTCGATAGGCAAATCCAGATTAAACGATACATCAACGCTTAATTCTACAAGCTGACCGTTGATGGTGCAGGTCAAATCGGTATTGGTGGTGGGAAAAATCGTCCGACATGGCGTAATCCACATTGCGCCAAAAGGGATTTTGGGAGAATGGTGTGAACGTTACGCCATCATAGGCATAAGCGGTGGTTACGGCTTGCGCCCATTTGTTCGAGACTGTTTTCGGCAGAACGGTAGTCTTCTTTATACGGCAACATCACATAATCCAAATCGGCAGGCAGGCGCATTTGCAGATTGGGGAAAATATTGGCGCGTGATGTGGCTGCCTTTGAGCATAAAGGAAAAATCCAAGCTGGCAGCGCGGCGGATAAATGCTTCTGGGCGATAAGCTCCAGCAGCCGGGTTTCGGAAAGGTCGGGATACTGAAGGGCGTAGAGTTCAATGGATCTCATGATGCGTTTTTGAGCAGATAGTATAGTAGGATTAACTTTAAATCAGTATGGCGTTGCCTCGCCTTGCCGTACTATCTGTACTGTCTGCGGCTTCGTCGCCTTATCCTGACTGAAAGTTAATCCACTATAAAACAGGGACATGGCTTGAGCACGCTGTTCGTCGGAGAGCGAGGGATTCAGACGACCTGAAGGATTCCTCTCAATGCGTCCATCCTTTATCCAACCAAATTGCCATCATACACGCAATATTCAAATTGCTGTTTGATAAGGGATACTGAATCGGGCAGACTCGTCTAACAACTTTTGTACACGCTCAACAAACTCAGTGTAATTACCCGAATGGCGCACGGTAATAAACCGTTGGTCAGGCGTATGGCGTAAAGTGTTGCGCGACAGATGGGCATGGCAGCGAGAGCAGTAGGCGCGCAGGGCGGGCAATTCTTCAGCCTCATGGCGCACCTTGCCGTGCCATTCGAAATAACAGGGGTTTTTCGTTTGGATAGGTCGTCTGAAAACGGGCGGCGCAGTCGGCAGGAATTTCAATTTTTTTCACGAACGATGGTAAAGCCTCGTGCAGCGAACCGGTTGGCAGCATCTGGTACATGCTGCCGAACAGCATGATAATCGTCCGACTGTATTACGGCAGAAAACATCGGCTGCTGAGGATGCTCGCCCTCGGGCAGTTCGATTAGCACGGCTTTGCCTCCTAAGTCGGCACAGGTCGTCTGAGAAACGGTGAAGGGCGGAGGAAGGTTGCGGCGTGGAAGTAAGGTGGAGTTCGTAATACATGGTTTCAGACGACCTTAATGTTCTAGGTTGTTTCGTTTATTTGTTTTCGGTAGGCCGGATTGCAGGAAATCGGACATTTCGCGATAAAAACGCCATAACGGTTTTGCATGTTTTGCCGTTCCCGTTCGCTTGTTTGAGGTTGAATGTTTATTTCATCTATCAATTCGCGCAACGGGCGGCGTTTTGGTGGGATTGGCTTCGTCCAATATAAAATACAGAATCCCCTGTCTTGTATCAACCTGCGGCGGGCATCCATTAGTATGACTGTTAAAAATAGATTTTTGAATCAGATTGGTGCGTTGTTCATCATTTTGTGGAGGTTTAGCGGTCTCAGGAAGCAACACGGTTTTGTTGCATACGCAGGACTCGAGACTGATTGAGCGCAAAAACGGGCAGGTAAAACATCAGTAACATTGCCTTCAGAATATCGCAGAAATGCCCTTCAGCCTCGTCATCGCCCTGCTGCAGACAAGCGGGAGTTGGCAGGTTTGAAGGGTAAAAGTCATCATTCGCTGCGGCCTGCAGGCAAACCCAGTCCCAGATCCAAATAAAAATGACCGTCCAGTTCGATAAAATGCCATGGCAGCTTCGGTTGACGCGTACGCGCGGCAGATGCAGATAGGGATTGCGGCAAATCCTTAGGGTACAGGCGGATCAGATGGGCAATATTACCGCAATAAGCAGGGGTGAGTTGAAGCACGCGGTTAATGCGGGCGGTCTTTTCTTTGGGCGGAGGAAGCAGGGCGGTTGTTTGGTTTTCATTAGAATGGTTGGATGGTTTTTGTCGTAGCCAGGTGTGTTTAAATTAGTTTGGTGTGAGGGTGTGCAGAACGCACGCCCACGGTTTTGCTGTTTAGACGACTTCTTCTATGTCAGCCACCTTAATCCTTCTGGTTAAGGGAGGTTTCTACGTTACAACAAACCGTATGCAAGCAGAAAAATGGGTAGCAAGGAAGAACGTTCCTATAACACAATTTGATATACCTAATTCTGAATTGGATAAGTTAGATATTAAAAATTCTCATCTGCTGATTTGGAATGGGAGATTTTTGTAACAAAAAGGTCGAAAGGGCACTTTAAACCATAACCATGATGCGGTAAGTGGTCCAATGTTGGCAAATCCAAGTGATGCTAAAAAGAGGAAAAGTACATAAAAGCTATAGGTTTGCAGTTTGTTATTTTACAGAGCATTCAATTTATTTAATCGATTTAAAAATTTAATAAAACTGGTAAAAATTGCTCTTAATCTGCCATAAGGAAAAATGTTTGATGAGTCTAAGACAATATATGATATTCACTGATAATGAAGCTGGTGATAGAGTTATTTTTCATAGAAAACTTGGTTATATATAATATTTGGGATACTAATCCATTATTCATTATTTAAGATATACCGATGATTATGCGGGAAAAGATAATAAATGAATCTATGTTCTAAGGAAGAGTTAAATTTCTCATTCGGTTGGTATGTTATGTCACTGATGAAGGTATCATTGGGCAATGTTGTTGGTACATGGGGACAATTATTGGAATCATGGTTTTAATATTGAGCCGCCAGATGATTACTATGACTGGATGGATAGTTATAAAAAAATAATAATTTAAAGCCAATAATATGTGATTAATTGGGAGCAATTGGTAAGATTGGCTCAAGACCCAACAAAAGGATGAGCAGAGCAATATAAAAACGATCTATGGTTGATTAGGAGATATTTATGATTAAAGTTATAGACTTAAGAAGTGAATATAGTACAAGTCCAATATTTGTGAATTTCAATAGACAAGCTTTATGCTATTCGGACGTTATATGTTAAATCACTTCCTAAATTTGACTCTATCAATACCTGTTTGATTATTTTGCATCCGTATAACAATTTCCCAGAAAAACCAAATATACAAGGGTTTGCAGATTTCTATCTGTATTTTAATTTTGATAAGTATTTTGCGTCTTCTGATACTGAGATGATGCAATACAAAGCAGTCCATCAAGGAATGTTGGGTATTGCAGTTGAGCAGGAGCTGAATACGGGGCCCGTTTGAAATAGCATATCAAGCCTGTTTGGATGCTGATCTCGTCTTAAATACTCAACTTAAAAACGTAAAATGAGTCCGAATAGAAAAACAATATTTGTCCATATTCGCGCATTGTGATCTCTATCATTTTAAAATTACTTGGACAGTATCTGATAAAAAGGAACAATCCTTCAAAGGGGGCCTTTATTTTCGAGAAGACCCTTCTTTCTTGGCTATGGGCTATCGATTGAATTTCCATTGGATAGACGATGAACATTTTATTGTCGAGTCTAATTATAAAGGACTGATTTCAGATACTTGGGAAGTTGATATTTTTGAATGGGACTGTCCTAGTAACTAGCAAATTGTAGCCTGCATAAATCAACAATTACAACAAAGGCCTAAATGATGATTAAAGAAATTAGCTTACCTCTCGAGAGATTACACAAAATATAAAAAAACATTAGCAAAGGAATGTTTGCTATATCAGAACTATATTTGGTATCTCTACCAAAAATTTGATTCAAAAAGTTTTTAAATGTAATATGTGTGTGAGGACCGACAATTTCAACTGAAAGCGAAAATACCAGGTTTTTGCTATATCGTACCAATGATTTTAAAAATATCTTTCTTTAAATGAGGAAGATAGAAAGCTCATGGTACTACGAGTTATTCATCAGGGAATGCTGGATATTGCTGCTGATTACAATTGGGATACAAAAACCGTTGGAAGAAGCTTACCAAAAAGTTGCTTTTGACTTCCGATCTAACTTTTAAAAGACAAATCAAAAAGCGCAAGCTAAGTCCGAACAGAAAACAATATCTGTCTTTATGGGCATATTAGCGATCAACACCACTTTAAAATCACTTGGACAGTATCTGATAAAAAGGGGGAAATAGTTAAGCAGGGTACGTTGTTGACAGAACAACCATCTTATATCGACATATTGCGTAGCTTGAATTTCCATTGGGTAGACGACGAACATTTTATTGTTGAGTCCAAATACAGAGGATTGATTTCAGATACTTGGGAAGTTGATATTTCGAATAGTGCTGTCCCTAGCAACTTGCTGGCTTTTTAGCCGTGTGAAACTTCCAATTTTTGACGTGGCGTGTGTCGGGATACGTACAGCGGTTTCTGCTTTTCAGACGACCTCAAACCCTAAAGTGAAATTATGATTAACGAGAATTTTGTTTTATACTGTCAAAACGATGAAAGGACTTCTGAATTTAATCAAGAAAACCTTTGCTATTCCGGAGCTTTATCTCATTTCAATACCTCAAGTTTGATTCCAAAAAGGTGATTAAATGTAATATTTTCTTATGGGAGAATGGGCCCATTTCCGCCTAAAGAAAAATATTGGGAGTGCTGATTCTTATCAGCTTTTTGACTTCAAAAAGTACACCCTCCCTATCTGAAAAAGATAAGAAAATTATGCAGTTAAGTAATCCATCAAGGAATGCTCGATATTGCGTCTGATTACAATTGGTCGAGAGAACCATTGGAGACTGCTTACCAAACCTGTTTGATGTCTGATTTAACATTTAAAAAGCAAATAAAAAGCGGAAACTTAGCCACAATAGGAAAACAATATCTTTCCTTATGGGCATATTGTGATCTTTTTACCATTTTAAAAATTAGTTGGACAGTATCTGATAAAAAGGGAAATAGTTAAGCAGGGTACGTTGCTGACAGAACAACCATCTTATATTGATACATGGTGTAGCTTGAATTTCCGTTGGATAGATGACGAACATTTTATTGTTGAGTCCAATTACAAAGGATTGATTTCAGATACTTGGGAAGTTGATATTTCGAATGGTGCTGTCCTAGCAACTCTGCTGGTTTTAGCCTGTGTGAAACTTCCAATTTTGACGAGACGTGTGTCGGGATACGTGCAGCGGAGCTCCTGCTTTTCAGACGACCTCAATCCTTTTCGAGGTCGTCTGAAATATTTGTCCAATAATCTCATTTTCGGCGGCGATGCATGGCTGTTGTCTGCTCGAAGTTGATTTGGACTAGGGTTAGGGCTTGAATCAATTAATATTTGTAATCTTGGCGAAGTAGAAGATATTTTGACAAAAAGCTTGGATAAGAAATTTAGAAAATTATGAAAATAACTTTTAGATAACTGGGACGGTTCTTCTGTAAAGAAGAAATTTATCATGTTAATTCTCAGTAAAACTCTTAGGCATTTTAGAAAGATTGGATAATAAAAACATACTCTTGTAAATTTAGTTTTTATTAGAAGAAAACTATTTGATGATTGGTGGAGGAAATGGAAAATATGTTATAACAGGTGAAGAAAATGGCATAGTTTTTAATTTATTAAACCCCAATGAAGAAAGCACCTTAAAAATAGAATTAAATACGGGAGGGCAAATTGGATTATTTGAGTCTAAATATATTTTATCTAAAGAAATGGCGTCTCAAATGTAGCTGCAAAATGTTTTTACTATAGGATGTATTCCACAAAACGATTTAGATTTTTGTCTGGGAAAAGTACTGAGGTTTAGTTTTGATAACTTTTTATCAAGCCCGAAGTTTGTCTAAAAATTCCCCGATAACTCTGTAGGTATTAGGTATAAGGACACACACACGTGGTTTCTTCCAGATAAAATCAATACCTTCCTTAAGGGCGTCTGGAATATTTTTCAGTAAACTTATTGCAATTAACAAGCCGGTTGATATAAATTGGTCGTCTGAAACCAACTTTCATGAGAACGATTCTATATAAACTTTCTCACTTTTGGTTACCTTCAGTAATACAAAAATCGTGTATTGCCAATGTAGTAGGCGTCTGAAAGGAGATAGGAAATCTTGCGTAGAATAATTACTTTTTAAAATTTAGGAGTTTAAATTAATGTTACCTAAAAGAATTAACAGCTAAAATTTTACTAGAAAGTGTTTTAGAATGTACGGATTTTATAGCAAATGAAGTGTCGAACTTATACAATGCGGTAATAGAGAAATTAAAGCAAGATGATGAAATATTCTTTATGAATTTTTGTTGAAGATGAGCATAGATGATTATCATGGATATGTCTATAACAAAACGAATAGAAAAATCTACGAATACGCCTTTCATGATGATAAGTTAATGAAAAATAGGAAGTTATCTCTTGTCGAAAAGAAAATTGAAGAGTTGACAACAAAAGATATTCTTGAGTTGCCTATAATCAATTTGTTGTGATGTTTAAATATAATATATGAACGCTGCTGGAACTCTGACAGTACAGGCTATCCTGACGGCAGTTATGAAACCTTCGAATAAAACCGTCTCAACCTGTTGTTTGCTGTTAAAATCACCTACGACTAGACCTCACCGCCGAACTGAGCTCACCAAGTTTGGAGGGTTTGGTTTTGTTTTTGTTAATTTATTTTCTTAGAACTTGTATCCCTTTAGATAAGTAATCTTTGGGGGCATGTGTATAGCGATCTGTGTATAGGACTAAATCTATCAATCCGTCTTGAATCAATAAGGTCGTCTGAAAATCTACTGAACCCCATCAAGCATTTATAATCCTGCTTTTCAGACGACCTTTGAACATCCGTTCTTCAATAAAATTGACCTTATGAAACCCAAATTTATCACTCTGGACTGCATAGACGGGTGCGGGCAAATCGACCAATCTTGCCGTTATCCGCCAATGGTTCGAATCGCGACCTTCCCGTATTGTTCACCCGCGAGTCGGGCGGTACGCCTGTCGGCGAGGCCTGCGCGAAATTTTGTTGAACCCTGAAACCAAGGCGGGATTGCGCGCGGAGACGTTGATGATGTTTGCCGCGCGGCAGCAGCATCTTGAAGACGTTATCCTGCCTGCGCTGGCGGACGGCATTCGCGTCGTTTCCGACCGTTTTACCGATGCGACTTTTGCGTATCAAGGCGGTGGGCGCGGCGTGCCTCTGCAAGATATTGAAATGCTGGAAAAATTGGGTACAGGGCGGGTTTGGTCCTGATTTGACGTTGCTGCTGGACGTGCCGCTGGAAGTGTCGATGGCGCGTATCGGCAGACGCGCGAGAAGGACCGTTTCGAGCAGGAGCAGGCAGATTTTTCACCCGCGTGCGTGCTGCTTTTATCTCGAACGTGCCGCCGCGGCATCCCGGATCGCTACGCGCTTATCGACGGCAAACCGGAGTTTGGAGGAGGTGAGGGCGGATATCGAACATGCGTTGGCGCGCAGTTTCGGTATGGATGTTTTAAAAACCGAATGAAGGTCGTCTGAAAGGATACGTTTTTGCTTTGAGGCTGTTTGTTTCAGATGAAAATAGCAGTATGCGCCGCATTGGGAACATGGTAAAATTACACGCTATTACAAAATAGGTTTATTTGTTAATAAATAAGCTGTTTTGTAATGCCAAACGTCCTGAAACCAATGTTTCAGACGACCTCGTCTCAATATCTCTCGCAACAGGATCGAAAAATGGAAAAACTCATTAAAAGAAGCCGCACTGAAATTTCACGAATTCCCCGTGCCGGGTAAAGTCTCCGTTACCCCCACCAAATCGCTGGCCACGTCCAAAGACTTGGCTTTGGCGTACTGCGCTGACGTCGCGGTCTCTCGTATGGAAATCCATGCCGATCCGCAAAATGCGTACAAATATACCGCCAAAGGCAATTTGTCGCCGTGATTTCCAACGGTACCGCCGTTTTGGGCTTGGGCAACATCGGCGCGTTGGCGGGCAAACCTGTGATGGAAGGCAAAAGGCGTATTGTTCAAAAATTCGCCGGTGTGGACGTATTCGACATCGAAATCGATGAAAAAGACCCGCAAAAACTGGTGGACATCATCGCCGCGTTGGAACCGACTTTCGGCGGCATCAACCTCGAAGACATTAAAGCGCCTGAATGCTTCTACATCGAACGCGAATTGCGCAAACGCTGCAAAATCCCGGCATTCCACGACGACCAACACGGTACCGCCATCATCACCGCTGCTGCCGTATTGAACGCCCCTGCGTTTTACCGCCGCAACATTGAAGAGGCGACTTTGGTTTGCTCGCGCGGGCGCAGCGGCGATTGCCTGTTTGAACCAACTGCTTGATTTGGTCTGAAACGCGAAAACGTAACCGTTTGCGACTCCAAAGGCGTGATTTACGAAAACCCGCGAAGATAAAGACCGTATGGACGAGTCCAAACAGTTCTACGCCATTGAAGACAACGGTCAACGCGTCGCCGATGCCGTCAAAGGCAAAGACATCTTCTTGGGCCTCTCCGCGCGAACCCGCTGACGCCTGAAATGTTGAACACCATGAACGCCAAAGCCTATCGTGTTCGCGCGGCAAACCCGAACCCGAAATCCTGCCGCCGCTGGCAAAAGAAACCTGTCCGGACGTGGTCATCGGTACCGCCGTTCCGACTTCCCGAATCGAGTAAACAACGTATTAGCTTCCCGTTCATCTTCCGCGGAGCGTTGGACGTCGGCGCGACGACCATCAATGAAGAATGAAACGCGCCTGCGTCTATGCCTTGGCGGATTTGGCGAAGGAAGAGGTAACTCGAAGAAGTGGTTGCCGCTTACGGCAAGAAATTCGAATTCGGCGCGGAATACCTGATTCCGACCCCGTTCGACTCCCGCCTGCTGCCGCGCGTTGCTTCGGCTGCCGCCAAAGCTGCGATGGAAAGCGGCGTGGCAACCCGTCCGATTGCAGACTTGGAAGCCTACGCCGCCAAACTGAGCGAGTGGAAACTGTAATCCGGTTTTTAATTTGAATGTGATGTAGAAAAGGTCGTCTGAAAACTTGAACTGGCCTCAAATCTTGGACACTCATAAAAAGCCTATTCAGGCGCTCTGTGCAAGCTGGGTTCTGTATGCGACAGGACTCAGCTTTTTCAATTTCAAACTGCAACGCTCCCCGCTGTAGTAATCCATAGTCATCTATCTGCTTCATCAATTCATCTACCGTCAATTCACCTGCGTTATAGAAACACTCCGTCTTCAACACCGCAAAGAAGCTTTCCATCGGCGCATTGTCCCAACAGTTCGCCTTTCGCGACATGCTTTGAACCATGGAATGCTCCGCAAGCAATTCCCTATACCCCGCCGTACGGTACAGCACACCTTGGTCCGAATGCAGCATCGTTCCTTTATCAGTCAGACGGGGTGCGGCTTTTTCGAGCATTTCCTTCACCATTTCGCTGTTGGCATTGCGGCTCATGGCGTAGGCGACGATTTCCCGGTTGAACAAGTCCAAGATTGGCGAGAGGTACAGTTTGCCGTCCTTCCCTTTTGAGTTCGGTAACGTCGGTCAGCCATTTTTCGTTGGGCTTTCGGGCTTTGAACCGGCGTTTGAGGAGGTGTTCCGATATCTCGCCCATGGCGGGATGGCGGTAGGCTTTTTTCGCCCGTATGAGGGCTTTCAGCCCCATCTGTTTCATCAACCGCGCCACTTTTTTGTGGTTCCAACCCAATGCTGCGGCAATGCGCCTTTGCCCGTAGCGTCCTTTATGCCGCCGGTAGGTTTCGACAAGGAGTGCTTTGTCGGCTTCGTCGGGATTGGGCAATGGTCTTGGTGGTGGTAGTAAAAAGCTGCTTTTGGGCAGGTTTGCGATGTGCAGCAGGTATTTGAGCGGGTGTTGCGCCCTCAGTGTTTGGACGGTTTGGCTTTGTCCTTTTCGGTCTGTTTTTGGCTGAGGGCTTTTAACTCCTTTAGATAGGCGACCTCTGCGCGCATATAGCACAACTCTTCAATAAGCTCTGCCTGCGTTTTTTCTTGGTCGGGTTTATCTGCGATGAAGGGGTTTTTGCGGTGTTGGGGCATGGTTTTGGATTGGGATGTTCGAGTGCGCCGATACCACCTTCTTGATAGGCGCGTATCCATCGTCTCAGGTGGGTTCGGGAAATGCCTAGTGGTCTGCGGTACGCTGTTGGCTGCGTATATGCAGGTAGTGGAGTACGGCTGGTATTTGAAGTGTAATGTATATTTGTCTCATAAAAACTGCACCTTGTGAGTTGGAGGGATGTCCAACTTTTGGGGTGCAGTTCAAACTTTCAGACGACCTTTTTGTTTGGTAAACGTCCTCCCGCTTTAAACCGCGTCGGTCAGCGATGAGAACACTTCAAAATAAGTCGGGAAGGTTTTATGGGTGCATTTCGGGTCGTTGATGACGACGGGTACGCCCAACAGGGAAACCAGCGAGAAACACATCGCCATGCGGTGGTCGTCGTAAGTGCCGATGACGGCGTCGGGCGTCAGTATTTCAGGCGGGGTAATGTGAATCGCTTCGGCTTCTTCGACGACTTCTGCGCCAAGTTTACGCAACTCGTTTGCCATCGCGGCGATGCGGTCGAGTTTTCCTTGACGCGCCATGAACCGATGTTGCGCAGTGTACATGTTTGTCCTGTAGCAAGCGCGACGATGGCGAGGGTCATGGCGGCATCGGGGATATGGTTTGCATCCAAATCAAAGGCTTGGGCGGCACGTTCTTTCGGGCGCGAGACTTCGACGAAGTTTTCGCCCCAAACCACATCCGGCACCGATCCAGCTCGCGGGCAAAGGCGACATCTCCCTGTATGCTGTTTGCGCCGATACCGGTAACGCGGACGGGCGTAGCAGCAATCAAACCGCTGCGAGGAAATAGGACGCGCTGGAGGCATCGCCTTCGACATATAAATGGTCGGGCGCGTGGTAGCAGGCATCGGCGGGGATTTTGAAGACGCGGTAGTCTTCATTGGCAACCTGTACGCGAATTGCGCCATCAGTTTCAAGGTGATGTCGATATAGGGCTTGGAAATCAACCGCCGACCATACGGATTTCAAAAATGCCTGTCCGTCAGTGGCAGTGCCATCAAGAGGGCGGTCAGAAACCGGGCTGGACACATTGCCCTTAATCGGAATCACGGCTCGCCGCGGTCTTGGCGTTCGCCGATATGAAGCGGCGGATAGTGTTCGTTGCCGAGATATTCGACATCGGCGCCGGCAATCCGCAGCGCATCGACCAAATCGCCGATAGGGCGTTCGTGCATACGCGCAACGCCGTGCAGATGATAATCGCCGCCTAAAACCGCCAGCGCGGCAGTCAGCGGACGGAACGCCGTTCCCGCGTTGCCCTAAAAACAAATCGGCAGTTCGGTTTTGGAAATCGTCCGCCCTGTGCCGTGTACTTTCAGACGACCTTCGGCAAGATATTCGATTTCAACGCCGAGTTTATCGAGCGCTTCCAACATACGGTTGGTATCGTCGGATTTGAGCAGGAATGGATTTCGCAAGTATTGTCGGACAAGGGCGGCAAGCAGCAGGGTGCGGTTGCTGATGCTTTTGGAGCCGGGTGGGGCGACGGTGGCGGGCTTGAGTGAAGCGGCGGGAAGGCGGATGGATTCTGGTCACGATGGTCGTTTGGGAAGCGGAAACAGAAAACGGCATTATACGGCAGGGAGGGGTCGTCTGAAAAACGTGGCTGCTGCAATTCGATAAACCGCAGAGTTTGTTTTTGAATGGGCTTCGGTATCTTAATACGCTCAAACACGGGAAGGTAACATCCGAATGGTTTGTTGATGCGCGCAACCTCACTAACCGCATTGCGCCGTTCCGTCCGTGTAGGCGTGAGAATGGATTTCTAAGTTTGAATAAAACAAACCGATTCCTTTGATGGGAATCCGGTTTTTCTTTCGATGATTGATTTTCAGACGACCTTTGGGGGTCGTCTGAAACCTTATCCATGCCTTTTACCTCCGTTTATTCAAAAGTCTTATAGAATAGCTGTCAGACAAATACGGCTCGACGCTTTCTTCAATATCTCAATCAATTCTTCGTCCATATAGCGGTAATCGTCAGGAATATCCAAAACAATGATTTCTTATGTTGCAAAGCGCGGGGAAACTGCGCCGACAGGCGGTTTTTATGCTTTTGTTCCATCACAAAAATCTTATCCGCCCATGCGATGTCGTTGATGGAAACGGTGTGCCGTGCGTTAGGGCTTGTGCCTGCGGAACGGGTCTGCACGTTCGGATAGCGTCGGAATACCGCTTCAGCGGTGGGGCTGCGCCATTGGTTGCGGCTGCAAATAAAAAGTGCGTTCATAGAATTGAAAAAGGCGGGAAAAATATCCGCCTTTGTGAAAATCATCTCGATTGAGTCGAAATGTGTTTTTTAAGTTAATCAAACCATTCGGCTTCAAATTCATGCTGCCTGAAGGGGTAAACAAAGCCCAGTTTTTGCGCGCGTTTGACTTTATTCCTGCGGAAATACATCAAATCCCACTTTTTTTCGGGCTTACCCTCGGAAGGGTTTTTGCCGTACGCGATGGCTGGGTCGTTTTGCTTGATGCCGCCGCCATGCACGGCTGCGACTGTGGTCTAAATTGTCCATTATCTGCTTTCTAACTTCGTTTCGGAAATCGGGTTCAGCAGCCGCGATTTTTTCTGTGTTCGATTATTCAGCAAGAAAAAGGAAAATCGGATTGTAGCCAAATTAGCCTGACGATACAAGCAGTTGACCGTCGTTGTGAAACAGGTCGTCTGAAATGCGAGACACCATTTACTTCTGCTTATCCAACGCTTCTTCATCCAGCGATTTCAACCATTCCAGCTTTTCGCCGATTTTGATTTCCAGCCCGCGCGGGACGGGTTGGTAGAAATCGGGTTCGTCCAAGCCGTCGGGCATGTAGCTTTTCGCCGGCGGCGTAGGCGTTCGGTTCGTCGTGGGCGTAGCGGTATTCGCGTCCGTAGCCCAACTTTTTCATCAGCTTGGTCGGGCGTTGCGCAGGTGGACGGGCACTTCGTCGCTGGCGTTTTCTTTGACGAAGCGGCGCATTTGGTTGCATGCCTGTAGCCCGCGTTGGACTTTTCGCGGCGGCGGCAAGGGTACAGCACGGCTTTGCGCCAGCGCGAGTTCGCCTCGGGCGAGCCCTAAGCGTTCGAAGGTGGCGGCGGCATCGTTGGCGATCTGCAGGGCGCGCGGGTCGGCAAGCCCGATGTCCTCCCCACGCCATGCGCACAATGCGGCGGGCGAGGTAGCGCGGGTCGGTGCCGCCGTCGAGCATACGGCAAAACCAATACAGCGCGGCATTCGGATGCGAACCGCGCACGGATTTGTGCAGGGCGGACGGTTGTAGAAACTTTCACCGCCTTTGTCGAAACGGCGGATTTGCGCGCCCAAGCTGTCGGCGAGAAATTCGGCGGTTAAGGTTTTCAGACGACGTGTGTCGGCAGCGCGTAAAAGTTGTTCCAATAAATTCAACAATCTGCGCGCATCGCCGTCGGCGGTATTGACCAGCAGCTCCTGCGCATCGGCTTCAATCGTGAAATCCCGTATTCGGGCAAAAGCCAACACTTTGGCAATCAGCTTTTTGAGGTCGTCTGAAGACAAGGATTGCAAAAACATACACCTGCGCGCGGCTCAACAGCGCGGGATTGACTTCAAACGACGGGTTTTCCGTAGTCGCGCCGATAAAGGTCAGCAAACCGCTTGACATGGGGCAAAAACGCGTCCTGCTGCGCCTTGTTGAAGCGGTGGACCTCATCGACAAACAAAATCGTCGCGCGTCCCTGCTGCAAAGCAATTTCGGCTTTATCGATTGCTTCGCGTATGTCCTTCACGCCGGAAAACACGGCGGAAACAGGCAGAAACTGGGCATTGAAACTCTGCGCCAAAAATCCGCGCCAACGTCGTCTTGCCCACGCCCGGCGGCCCCCACAGCAACATAGAATGCGGCTTCCACCTTCCACCGCCACGCGCAGCGGCTTGCCTTCGCCGATTAAATGCTGCTGCCCGATAACATCATCAAGCTGTATGCGGGCGCAGGCGTTCGCGCAGCGCATCGGGTTGGCGGGTGAAAAGGTCGGACATGGCGGTTTCCGTGAAAGAGGGTTTTCAGACGACGTGGATTATAGCAGGTCGTCTGAAAGGAGGATTAACGCTCTTTTGGGCATAATATCAATATAGTTTTCATCTCAAAAATTTGCAGGAATTTCCCACTGATAACGATACATTCTGTTGCTAATTTTGCGGCTTCCTTTTTCCCTTTGTTGTTTTTCAACAGTTGGTGGGCAGAAGACCTTAGTGTCGCCTAAGTTCCAAGCCATGTAGCCGTATAGGGCGTTGTTGCGTTGTTCGGGGATTGAAGAACAGGTAATGTCTTTTTCTACTTTTTCTTTTTCTGAGAGCACAGAGCATTTAAATTTCTGTTTTTAACTTGAATAAGTCATTTTTATCAATCCCACTAGTTTCTTGCAAGCCATTGTTTTTGTTGAAAATTATTGTGTAATAAATACCATGAAGAGTTTTGTGGTATTTCTGTAAAAACGAACTGGATAAAGCATACGCACAGAAAAATTTTCAGATAGTATTACTATCAAGAGTAATGAAAAAGCAATCATACAAGGAAATATAAGAACTTTCTTATGATCATTTTTATTGTTTTTTGGTGGCGAATGAAGCGAGAGACTAAGAAGACATTCAATAGCATCATTATGCCGAGAAAAAGTAAGTATAAGTATTGAGTTTCTTCTCCAGGCAACCAATCGTTAGTCATTATTATAAAAACTAAGGAGTATAAAATGTTGTAGCAGATGAGAGTATAATTATCATTATAAAGAGTATTAATGTAGTAATTTCCTCTGTTATCTTATTTTTCTTTTTATTCTTATTTTTAGAAAAATAATTTTTTAATTTTTAAAAATCAATAATTTTAATTATATATATATATATATCATTATTTGAAAATATTATTAAATAAATTAAAGCTGGAATAGTAAAAATAATGATTATAGGAAACAAGATCAATGCTGATACTAGGTAGTATATTGCATAGAAAATAAATTTTAATATAAAAATTTCAATATCTTTCCTGTTTTTGATTGTTATTTGAATTAAATATACACTCACAGGAGAAAAAATAGCGATATATGAAATATATTCTAATATGATTTTAGGAAGATCATTGGATAAATATATATATGTAATTATTGCTATAAATGTTAAAGGAGCTATGGATAAGCATGGTAGCAGATTTTTAATAGCTATTTTTTTCCTGTTTAACATCTTTCGATAAAGGGATAAGTATGTGAGGGAAAATATATGGGCTAATAAGAGCTATTATTGTTAATACAAATGTGATTAAAATAGATGCTAGACTAGAAGGATTTGATATTGCATCGGTAAAAACACTTGGCTGCCGGATGAAAGATAAGTAGCTGTAGGAAAGAAAGCCGCCTAATATCACTCCTGCTGAAGCTAAAATTGTTATTGATTTTGCCGATTATTTCAAGACTTCAACAAATGAAGATTTTTCTTTGGTTTGTACATTTTGAATACCACTCCTTATTTCTATAAGATCATTCAATATTTTCCAAATTATACCCCACGTCTCCCAATCCCCCATCTCACACCGCTTACGGTATAATACGCGTTTGTTTAAAGACTTTGCGGGCGTTTCAGACGACCTTGCGGCAAGGGATGGCTATGAATATGAAAAAGATGGTTGCCGTTGCTTCTGTGGCGGCGTTGTTGGGCGGTTGCGCTTTATGATTCTGACTCGGCGTTCGGCGGTTTGGGCGGCGGTACAGGTATCGGCGGCAGCGTGGGTGAAAAATGGCGGTCGATCATCAGTGCCGTTCGGAGTTGAACAAGCGCAATGAGTGGCGTTTGATCGCGCTGACGATGAGCGCGGACAAACAGCGCGAGTGGGAAGACAAAATCTGCGGTTGCGCGAGCGAGGAGGCGCCGAACCAGGTATCCGCGCAAGAGTTGATGGATGTTTTGAATCCTTCTTCGCGCGATCGGGCGATTGCGTCGGTAACGGTGAAACCGTCAATGCTTGTTTCAAGCGTTTGTATAGATAATGTTTTTCAGACGACATCTGTGTATCGGGGTCGTCTGAAAGTTTATAGTGGATTCAGGTCGGGATAGGGCGGCTTGCGGGATGGTTCGGATGATGGACGATGGATTTCCGCCCGGCGGGTTTCCTGTTTTGATCGGCAATTTTTGTTTTTTTATAGAGAAGAAATCATGAAATATATCAGTACGCGCGGCGAGACGGCGCATAAAACCGTTTAGCGAGGTTTTTGTTGATGGGGCTTGCGCCCGACGGCGGTTTGATGCTGCCGGAGCGTTATCCGCAGGTCAGCCGCGAGACTTTGGACAAGTGGCGCGGTTTGAGCTATCCGGAGCTGGCGTTTGAGGTGATGAGCCCTGTTTGTAACGGATATTCCGGCGGACGACGTTGCGCGATATTCTGAACCGTACTTATACGGAAGCGGCGTTCGGCACTAAGGAAATCACGCCTGTGCGTACTTTGTCGGACGGCATCAAAATCCAGGCTTTGTCCAACGGCCCGACGCTGGCGTTTAAAGATATGGCGATGCAGTTTTTGGGCAACGCGTTTGAATATGTGTTGAACAAAAAGGGCAGGGAACTCAATATCTTGGGCGCAACTAGCGGCGATACGGGTTCGGCTGCGGAATATGCGTTGTGCGGTAAAAAGGGCGTAAATGTATTTATGCTGTCGCCCGACGGCAAAATGAGCGCGTTCCAACGTGCGCAGATGTATAGCCCTGCAAGACGAGAATATCCACAATATCGCTGTGAGAGGGCATGTTTGACGACTGTCAGGACATTGTGAAGGCGGTGCAGAACGATGCCGCGTTCAAGGAAAAATACCATATCGGTACGGTCAATTCGATCAACTGGGGACGCATCGTTGCGCAAGTGGTTTATTACTTTGCGGGCTATTTCAAGGCGACGCAAAGCAATGACGAGCAGGTCAGCTTCTGCGTGCCGAGCGGCACTTCGGCAATGTTTGCGCGGGACACATCGCCAAACAAATGGGCTTGCCTATCCGCCGCCTGATTGTTGCGACCAATGAAAAATGATGTGTTGGACGAGTTTTTCAAAACCGCGCATACCGCCCGCGCAACAGCGAGCATACTTATGTTACCTCCAGCCCGTCTATGGACATTTCCAAAGCGTCCAACTTCGAGGCGTTTCGTGTTTGACCTGATGGATCGCGATCCTCAGGGAAATCAATACGCTTTTGGGCGGAAGTCGCGGCGGGCAAAAGTTACGACTGCAGTTTGCCTTGGGAAAAGTCGGCGGCAAATACGGCTTTACCTCCGCAAATCTACCATCGCCGACCGCCTCGCCACCATCAAGCAGGTTTACGAGCAAAGACAAAGAACTCGATCGACCCGCACACTGCCGACGGCGTAAAAGTCGCCCGCGAAGTGCGCGAAGAAGGGGAGACGGTTGTGTGTTTGGAAACTGCGTTGGCAGCGAAATTCGATGCGACCATACACGAAGCCGTCGGCGATGTCGCCATTCCGCGCCCTGCCGCGCTGGAAGGTTTGGAAAAATCTGCCTCAGCGCGTCCAAGTCGTGCCGAACAATGCAGCCGCCGTCAAAGAAATCATCCGCGAAACCTTAGACCAGTAATGCGTTGTCCGAGAGGTCGTCTGAAAAGTTTTCAGACGACCTCATGACAGCAAGCATTGTGATGATAAATATTTTCGTTTTAAAAATTGCGCGTTTGCTCTAATTCGGCATTATCTATTCACAGGCGAGAGGTCGTCTGAAAACCCTTTTTAAACCATCATCCGCCCGACCCGCGCGATCAGACGGATTTACCGACAGGAAACTCAAATGGCAGCATTCAATACCCAAAAAGTATTGTCCGTACACCACTGGACGGATGCGTATTTCACCTTTACCTGCACCCGCGACGAATCGTTGCGCTTCGAAAACGGTCAATTCGTCATGGTCGGATTGATGGTGGACGGCAAAGCCGCTGATGCGCGCATACAGCGTCGCCTCCGCCAACTGGGAAGAACACCTCGAATTTTTTTCAGCATTAAAGTCCAGGACGGCCCTCTGACCAGCCGCCTGCAACACCTTAAAGTCGGTGACGACGTGTTGATCAGCAAAAACCGACCGAACCTTGGTTGCCGGGCGACCTGAATCCCGGTAAACACCTTTACCTGCTGAGCACCGGTACCGGCATCGCCCTTCTTGAGCATCACCAAAGACCCCGAAATTTACGAGCAATTTGAAAATCATCCTCGTACACGGCGTGCGCTACAAAAAGATTTGGCGTACTACGACCGCTTCACCAAAAGAATTGCCCGAACACGAATACTCGGCGACTTGGTTAAAGAAAAACTGATTTACTACCCGATCGTTTCCCGCGAAGACTACGAACACCACGGCCGCCTGACCGACCTGATGGTAAAGCGGCAAACTGTTTGAAGACATCGGCCTGCCCAAAATCAACCCGCAAGACGACCGCGCCATGCTGTGCGGCAGCCCCTGCGATGCTGAAAGACACCTGCAAAGTTCTGGATGATTTCGGTCTGACCGTCTCCCCGAAAACAGGCGTACGCGGCGACTACCTGATCGAACGCGCGTTTGTGGATCAATAAGGGTTTTAGCAGTAATCAAATATAGCGAGGCAGAACTGTTATCAGGTTCTGCCTCGCTATAAACCATTTCTCTAAATATCTCTCAGACGCTTCAATAGCCACAATTCTCATCATGTACGATGTCAATACCACGACGTCCGCCGATTTTTCGCACACGTTTGAAAACCGCCTGACCCTGCTGCAACTGGATGCACTTCAACATAAAGCACTCCGTATCATCGAATCCCATCCCGAATATACCCATTATCTTGAAAACATTGAAGATTACGTAGACAAAAACTGGCTGCCTGAAGACGGGAGAGCAACCTGTTTTACATATGTCACTGCATCTTTCTTCAAGAGCAAGCGGCCATTGACCAGCCCCCAGGTATTCGAGCAATTCATCAGCAGCTTTGCGTCCGTTATAACAACGACTGGATACGAGCTGAGCATGACACTGATGGATGCACTAGCGGAAACCATTTGGGAAGCGCAACGATACGGACGCGGTTTGGATGTCAATGCTCATATGACACGGCTCGCAAACTGATCGGTTTAGGGCAGGAGAAAATGCCCGCATCAATCCACATGAAGTGAATGCTAAATTTGACTGATGAAAAGTTTTCTATGTGATGGAAGATAACTGATTTTGAGGTCGTCTGAAACGTTATTTTCAGACGACCTTACAGTTTTGTAGTTCTTTGATTTAACCTGAAATTTTTTATGTAGATATTGCTTGTTTTTAATGAAAAAGTACGATAAAAACTTCCCATTTCTAGTTTTCCATCTTCAGACAGTAATGAGAGTATGGAACTTAGTCCAATGGAAAATAGTATGGTTTCATTATTATGCCCTACTCCTTGTAAATATATAATCATATGTTCTGATTCTATTGTATGATAAGTAGCTGGTTGCTACCCAAAAAGTTGACAGCTAAAGGCAATTAATTATTTTACAAACAAAGGCATACACATGGATTTCGAGATTAAACCAGAAACTGACTTTAGGGACTGGTTGATGGCTGTAAGTCGAATATCCCGCTATGATCTTGCGGCCTGGTCGTTCGAGTTGGCCGAGCCTCACCAAATCACTCTAGTCGGTTCAACCTATTTCGACGAGAACGATAATGATTGGGCATGTCCGGATGACGATGATTTTTCATCCCTATGGCTGCGAGCCCGACTTATCTGTGTTGTATGGTCAAAACTGGGGAAATTGTATTGGAAACAGTCATTAAAATCGTGCAGAAACTGACAGTTGAGATTGCCAGACCTCGCCGTTTTTCAGGTACCTCCATCGCAGCAGGATTTGTTGATGGTGATTTAGTGTTGATTCGTTGATTTCAGACGACCTTCCTTTTCTTTCAGGTCGTCTGAAAAAGTGAATCGTAACCATATAAGCCACACGAAATAAGCTGATTCTGTCCGAGAAACAGGCGCGATTTTTGGGTCGGCGGGTTTGACGATGAAAAAGAATGTACCGCAGGCAGTGAAGTTTCTGTGATCGTATTATGAGGAAGGCGTCCTATGACCACTAAGTTGTTTTATTATTAAGCTGTGTTTCAATGAAATCAAAAATTTTCCTGTCAGCAGCATGATTCAAATCTAAGAATGATAAATATTAGCAGTTGCCATTCGGACAGGGCAAAAATAAAAATTCATAAGCAATATCTTCTATATCTGTTATTATTAAATCATTAAATTGAAAATTAGTTGTTACCACATTTAACATATTGTTATTTTTGATAGATTCCAGTTCTAAAAGATTATCAAATTCATCTTCTAAAAATATTAGAGATCCTCTCCGATAAGAATTATCCAGAATAAAGGATATTGTTTAATCGATTCAAATAAATTATTGCAGTTTATTGTTTTTGTAGGAAGTTTTGACTGATTAAAGCCACGATAGGCTTATCTATTTTTTAATCTTTCTGAAATTCGAGATCTAGATTTATATTCAGATAATCAATCATTATAGTTACTCCTTTGAAGCAACGGAAATAATCCGCATCATCAGGCGGCAGCGTTCAAATGGCATGGATATTGTTTTCACACATCCATATAGGCTGCATAATAAACTAGCGTAGGTCGGATTCTCGAATCGACATTTTCCCAAGGAAAACCCGCGCCGTTTCGGCAAAAGATTGTCGGATACGAGTATCCGACCTACGCGCTGCTGGGTTTTTCAGGTAGCCTTTGAGGCCGTCTGAAAATGTTTAAACCGTGTACGCGGCGGGGCGGCACACGCTACGGCTGCGGGCTTGCCGCCAAATCGAACACGCGCTGCTGGTGTTCGGCGGCGTAGGCGAAGTCGGGACGGTGTGTGTGCCGTGGTGCGAGGTCGTGCCAGACGGCGCGGTAGGTTTCGACCAGGCATTCGGCGGGGTGCTGTGGGGCGGCAGGGTTTGGCTTTGGCCTTCGTGGATGATTTCGATGGTGAGCGGTTCGTATTGGATGTGGCCGCTGTTGGCGGTGATGACGAGGCTGAGGTGTTCGCATTCGATTTGCATGGCCAGCCCGCTGCCGCCGCCGAGGTAAAACCACGTCTGTGAGCGCGCCGTTGGTGTGGCGGGCTTGGTAGAGGACGTGGTCGGTGGCGGTGCGGCGGAGGGTTTGGCCGTTGTCTTTTGCGGCAGCGCGGGGTGGAGGCAGGCGGTGAGGGCGCGTTCGAGGGGCGGGCGGCGGTCAGCAGGTTGAGGGCGGCGAGCATGTGGGCGAACGGGATGAGTGAGGGTGTTGACGCCGCTTTTCCTGTTGCTGGGCATAGAGATAGCGCGGGTCGATGAGGGCACCGCCTGCGGGGTTGCTGCCGCGCACGGTGCAGCTGAGCAGGCGGCGGTGGCGGGGTCATCGAGCGAGGGCTTTGATTTTGCGCACGTAGGGGAGGTGGGGCTTGCAGGCCGATGAAGGTGCGGCAGCCGTGTTTTTCGGCGGTTTTGTTGCAGGGCGCGGACTGTTCGGGCGTGGTGCCGAGCGGCCATTCGCAGTAGATGGCTTTGCCGTGAGGGGCGATTTGTTCTATAAGGGCTTGATGTTGGGGAGGCTGACGGCGACGACGATGAGGGCCGATGTCGTCGCGGGCGGCGAGTTCAGCAGGGGTGTCGCTGTAAAACGGCACGCAGTGATTTTTCAGCGGCGAGTTTGGCAGAAGCGGGGCTGCCGGCGGTGTAGAGCCCTTTTGATGGCGAACAGCTCGGGCGAGGCGGGAGAGTGAGGGGTAGTGCGCCATCGACGCCCAGCCGCCGCCTGCGCTGAGGCCGATGATGCCGACGTTGACGGGTTGGGGGCGGATGCGGAGGGGGCGGTCATGTTGGTTTCCTTTGGGCGGGGATGAGGTTGGCTTCGCAGAAACTCGGCAACTTGTTTTTCAGGTAGCCTTTGGGGCCGTCTGAAAGAGCTACCGAAAGCGTAGCTTCAACGCAGTTAAAAGTTAGGGGACTGACGTCAGATTGGCCCTAAATTCCACACCAATCAGCAGGATTTTGAGCTGTTGGGACGGTGTGCCGAGTTAAATCGAAAATTCGCATTCTTTCAAGAACAGTGGGAAAGATTTGCGGTCAGTCCCGTTGTATTTGCGCAAGACGCGTTTCGCCCTGATTCCAAAATTCTCAATGCCGTTGATGTGGTTCTGACGGTCTGCAAATGCTTTGGAATGGTTGATGCGGTAATGGATAAAACCGCTCACGTCCAGACTTATCGTAGCTGCTCAGACTGTCGGTATAAACAATGCTGTCCGGCATGATTTTCTTTTGATGACAGGGAGTAACGTTTCAGACTTGGCATTATCCGCCACAACGGTATAGACCCGTCCGTTGCGTTTCAGAATGCCAAAGACAACCACTTTCCTGCCGCACCGCGACCGCGTCTCGCCTTTACGCCGTCCGCCGAAAATAGCTTTCGTCCAACTCGACAGAGCCCTCAAAAACCTCATCGGCAGCCAAGGCCAGATGATGGCTGATGATCATACGGATTTTGCGGTAGAACAGGATGGCGAGTTGGGCTGAATGTCCAAAAATATCGGCAGCGGAACGGGCGGTAACTTGGAGTACAAAAATTCAAGCAGTTTATTTTGAACTCTCTTGCTTAATTTACAATTGGTTATCTTCATTTTCGCAGCCTACACAACTACTAATCTACGTCCAGCCCCAAAAGTTTATTTTCCATTTAATCCTCCAAAAATCCATAAAAATTAATCACTCTGCCCCAAACAACAACCCTTCCTTAATCCCCGAATCCTATCCCGTAA
>BNJS01002277.1_pt1 | contig 58263 bp, 70 predicted proteins | sample 8540461 | NCBI WGS metagenome assembly BNJS01 (sample SAMD00202454, study PRJDB9452) | human saliva metagenome | isolation source: human saliva | place: Japan
GAACTAGATTGATAGTAGAAAGTCCCAACCAGAGCTAGGAGAATGAGAAAGACCAGAAAGATGGAAATAACCATTCTGACTAGGAGAGAAGAACGCTTCATCGACCTTCCCCCTTCTTAAACTGACGAGGTGTCATACCTGCAATCTGTTTAAAACGTTGGGTAAAATAGTTCATATCTTCAAAACCAACCTTTTCGGCTATCTCATAAATCTTTAAATTCGTGGTCAGAAGCAAGAGCTTGGCTTGTTTGACACGTTCTCTCACCAGATAATCCTGAAAAGGCAGGCCCAACTCTTTCTTAATCAAAGAACTCAAATAAGTCGGACTAAAGCCCAAGTCACTGGCCAAGCTCTTTAAACTAAATTGGCTGTCAGCCAGATGGGACTGGATTTTCTGGGCCATGTTTCCTTCAAACTTATCGGTCAATAAATCTTGTAACTGCTCTTCTTTCTCTTCCTTGTCCAACTTTTGCTTGATTTTCCCCAACATCTCTTCAATGTCCTGACGAGAAAAGGGCTTGAGCAGGTAGTCATCCACACCGAGTTTGACAGCAGACAAGGCATAATCAAAATCATCGTAGCCTGTTAAAAAGACCAAATGCACCTGAGGATAGGTTTCTCGGACCAGACTGGCCAACTGGATGCCATTTAGCTGAGACATATTGATATCAGTTAAAATGATGTCCGGAACCTGCTTTTGTATCAATTCCCAAGCCTGCCTTCCATTTTCAGCCTGACCGATGATTTCCATATCGTAGGCTGCTACATTGACCAGCTTGGTCAAGCCTTGTCTTACCAGATATTCATCTTCTACGATTAAGATTGTATAGGTCATGCTCCACTCCTTTGTCACTTACTAGTATCAGTATAGCAAAATTCTCCTCTAACTGCTTAGGAAAGCCCTCTCAATCGACATAATCTAGTAAATAAGCATAGCCTTTTTCTTCCATTTGGTCTTTAGGAATAAAGCGGATAGAGAGACTATTGATACAGTAGCGTAAGCCACCCTTGTCCTGTGGACCGTCCGTAAAGACATGGCCCAGATGAGAATCTCCCACTCGGCTTCTTACTTCCATGCGCGTCATATTGTAGGACTTATCTTCCTTGTAAGTGGCAACATCTGGACTGATGGGTTGCGTAAAACTAGGCCAACCACAACCAGACTCGAACTTGTCCTTTGATGAAAAGAGGGGTTCTCCAGTTGCTACATCCACATAGATACCAGATTCAAATTTATCCCAGTAGCGGTTTGAAAAAGCTCGTTCTGTTTGATTTTTCTGGGTGACTGCATACTCCTCAGATGACAAGGTCTTTTTCAATTCCTCATCACTTGGTTTGGGATATTTACTGGCATCGATGACGGGGTAGGCCGCCTGATTGACATTGATATGGCAATAGCCATTTGGATTTTTCTTGAGGTAGTCTTGGTGATAATCCTCAGCCACTACAAAATTTTTCAAGGTCTCCTTTTCAACTGCTAGAGGTTGATCGTATTTCTTAGCCACCTCATCAAAAACTTGGTTGATTACCTCCAAATCCTTGTCATCTGTGTAATAAACACCAGTACGGTATTGGGTTCCCACATCATTTCCTTGTTTATTTTTGCTGGTTGGATTGATAATGCGGAAGTAATGAAGCAGGATTTCCTTGAGAGAAATTTGATTGGAGTCGTAAGTGACATGGACGGTTTCCGCATGTCCTGTTTGGTTAATCAATTCGTACTTGGTTGTCTCCCCTCTACCATTTGCATAACCTGAAACGGCATCTGTCACTCCAGGCACGCGTGAGAAATACTCCTCAACTCCCCAGAAACATCCCCCAGCTAGATAAATTTCGTGCAAGTCTGCATCTTTACTCACTTCTGTTTTTTTCACTGTTTTTCCTCCTTGGCTGACTGCCGCTTTCTCAATTTGCGAGCTATCTGTCTGCCCTGCATTTCGCATTAATAGAAAATAGAAACCGCTTATGGCTAGGGAAAAAGATCCCTGCCAAAACAAACAATTTTACTTTATCATTCATGACCTTTCTCTACTCCATTTCTTTCAATGTCTTTAAAATCATATCCTTATCCATAAAACCTGGTTGCGCTTTGACCAGCTTTCCTTCCTTATCTATAAAGGCTTGAGTTGGGTACGAACGGACACCATAACTTTCCAAAAGTTTGCCTGATGGATCAATTAGAACTGGGAAATTTTTATAATCCAAGCCCTTATACCAGTTCTTAAAGTCCGCTTCTGCTTGCTCACCCTTGTGACCAGGAGACACCACTGTCAAGACCACATAGTCATCACCAGCATCCTTAGCAATTTCATCTGTATCTGGTAGACTGGCTAGACAGATGGAACACCAAGAAGCCCAGAATTTGAGATAGACTTTCTTGCCCTTATAATCAGACAAGCGATAGGTCTTGCCATCTACTCCTGTCAGTTCAAAATCAGCAACTGCCTGACCCTTGGTGGCAGTTTGTGAACTGACTTGTTCTGTTTTGGTTTGCTCCTTCATAGTAGATTCGTCTGACATATTTTTAGCCGAACAGGCTGCCAAACAACAGATTGAGCCTACTCCAAGGAGACATGTTTGCCATTTTTTCATTTCTTCTTCCTCTCTATTCAAATAATCTTGTCAAAATGGAAGCATTTCCCAAAAGCACCAAGATTCCCATTACGATAATGAGGAAAGCACCCACTTTTTTGAGGGTTCCGAGATAAGGATGGAGTTTTCGGAAATGTTTCAAAACATAGCTGGAGGCGAGAGATAGAACCAAAAATGGTAGTGCCAATCCCAGCGTGTAAACCAACATGAGACCAGCTCCCTGCCAAGCACCTGAGTCACCTGAAGCCGCCAAGGCCAAAACAGAGCCAAGAACCGGCCCCACACAAGGCGTCCAAGCAAAACTAAAGGTCAACCCCAGTAAAAATGCCTGACTATAGCCCTTACCCTTTTGCCCTTGTTTCTTTAATTGTAGCCTTCTTTCCTTGTAAAGTCCCTGAAAATGTAAGACTTCCATCTGGTGCAAGCCCAAGAGAATGATAATCGCACCCGTCACATACTGAAACCAAGAAGCATACAGCAAATTGCCTAAAAAACCAGCTCCATAGCCTAGTAAGATAAAAACAAAGGATATCCCTGCTATAAAGGCCAAAGTTCTCAATAGACTAACAAGTGAGATTGAATATTTGCCACTAGAAGCATGAGAATCATCTTTGTCATCCAGTAAGACCCCTGCATAGATTGGCAACAAGGGTAAAATACAAGGAGAAAAGAAGGAAAGAATTCCAGCAAGAAAAACACTGATAAAAAAGATTATATTATCCATTGCCTTCCTCCATTCTTTGATTTGATAGGACTATTATAGTCCCAAAACTCCAGAAAAAACAGGGACAATGATAGGGAAAAATAGGAATTTAATCAGGTTATTTAGAAATCTTACAAAAAAAGCCAGACACGGTCTGACTTGGATGGAAACAGAAAAGAAAATTCACTAGTCTTCCCTACTTACCTGATAATAAATAAGATCAGCAAGATAGCCTTTTCTCTCTACACCATTGGTAATAGTCTTGAGATAGGACATTCCAGCCTTCTCCATAACACGACCTGAAGCTGGATTGAGACTGGCATATCGTGCTCTAACTTTTTGAAAGCCTGCTTGAGTAAAACAAAAATCTAAGACAGCTTTTAAGGCCTCTGTCATCATCCCAAGTCCCCAGTAAGCCTTGCCTAAAACATAGCCAATTTCACAAGAAGAATCGTTCTCATCCATTTCAACGATGCTGATATCTCCTATCACTTGCTCAGGATTTTCTTTGAGACAAATGGCCCATTTGTAATAGTTGGGATTTGTATAGGAAACAACCCAATTACGAATCGAATTTCGAGTCACCTCGACATCAGGATGAGGTTCCAAGTGACGTAGGTTAGATTCTCAGCGGATGAAGCCCAATTCTGAAACATGGCTTCTGCATCACTTTCCACAAATCTTCGCAAGATTAAACGATCTGTCTGTAATATTTGTGTAGCAATAGATTTCATGACGCTATCTCACTTTCTGATAGATGATTCTCTGTCCAATCTCCATTGAAGCTTGTTTTACTTTTGAATCTCAAGGTAATAAGTTAAAAAGGTCCCCCGGACCTTCTCTCACTTTCTTATTTCAAGGTGAGAGGCTGAAAACCTCCACTGGAGGTTTTCACTCCCAAAAGTCATCAAATACGGTAATTGGTAGGTGGCGTTTGTGTTGTCCTTTGTGCCACCAGTTTTCGATAGTCGCTTGAGCTTCTGGGCTGATTATTTTGCCTTCTAGGTAGTCGTCAATCTCTTCATAAGTGACTCCGAGGGCTACTTCGTCAGCTAGGCCTGGTTTGTCTTCTTCGAGGTCTGCTGTTGGGATTTTTTCATAAAGGGCTGGGTCTGCGCCAAGTTCCTGCAAGAGTTGTTTTCCTTGACGTTTATTAAGACGGAAAAGGGGTAAAATATCCGCACCACCGTCACCAAACTTGGTAAAGAAACCTGTGATATTTTCCGCAGCGTGGTCTGTTCCAATGACCGCTCCGCTATGGGCACCTGCAAGGGCATACTGAGCAATCATACGGCAACGAGCCTTGATATTCCCCTTGTTAAAGTCTGAAACAGGACTACCTGTCGCTTCGACTGCAGCTGTCATAGCATCTGCAGATTCCTTGATATTCACTACCAAGCTGACATCTGGCTGGATGAAGGCAAGGGCTTTTTGAGCGTCTGCTTCATCAGCTTGCACTCCATAAGGCAGGCGGACAGCAATAAATTTGTAACTATCGTCGCCCGTCTCTGCTCGCAGTTCTTCCATAGCTAATTGGGCCAATCGACCTGCTAAGGTTGAGTCTTGTCCTCCAGAAATCCCTAGTACAAAGGTCTTTAGGAAGGAATGCTTTTTCAAGTATCTTTTTAAGAAATCAATAGAACGACGGATTTCTTCCTGGGCATCAATCACTGGTTTCACGCCCAGTTCTTGGATAATCGTTTCTTGCAAACTCATTCTTCTTCTCCTTCACCAAGGGCTTCCTTGCGCATCTTATCAATCAAGTCCATCTTATCTTGCCATACATCACGCGCCAAATCCACTGGATAGTGCTGCGGATTGAGTACGCGCTTGTACTCATCCCAAAGCTTGTCAAATTCCTTACGAGCATAAGCCTGAATCTCAGTCAAGCTAGGTAGGTTGTAAATCAATTTTCCGTCTTTGAAGATATCCACTAAGAGAGGAACAGCATCAAAATTACGAACGGTCTTCTTGATGTAGGTGTAAGTCGGATGGAACATCTTGATTTCTGTCATGCTGGCAACATCTACGCCATCATAAGTGATATAGTCTCCTTCTGACTTGCCTTTTTCACGACTGGTAATCCGCCACACCTGCTTCTTACCTGGCGTAGACACTTTTTCAGCATTATTTGACAGCTTGATGGTATTGCGCATCTGGCCATTTTCATCTTCGATTGCAACAATCTTGTAAACTGCACCAAGAGCTGGCTGGTCATAGGCTGTAATCAGCTTGGTACCCACACCCCAGACATCAATCTTGGCCTTTGCATCTTGAGGTTGAGGATAGTATTCTCATCCAAATCATTTGAAGCATAAATCTTAGCCTCTGTAAATCCAGCCTCATCCAGTTGCTGACGGACTTTCTTGGAAATGTAGGCAATATCCCCTGAGTCAATCCGCACACCCATAAAGTTAATCTGGTCACCCAGCTCACGCGCCACCTGAATGGCAGCTGGAACTCCAATGCGAAGGGTATCATAGGTATCCACAAGAAAGACGCAATTTTTGTGGGTCGCAGCATAAGCCTTGAAAGCTTCATAGTCATTTCCATAAACCTGCACCAAGGAATGGGCATGGGTACCCAAGACAGGAATGTCAAAAAGTTTACCAGCACGCACGTTGCTAGTTCCATTGGCACCACCAATCACCGCTGCGCGTGTTCCCCAGATAGCCGCATCCATTTCTTGAGCCCGACGTGTCCCAAACTCCATCAAGGGTTCATCTTCAATAACCGAACGAATACGAGCTGCCTTGGTCGCCACCAAGGTCTGGTAGTTGACGATGTTCAAAAGAGCCGTTTCGACCAACTGACATTGGGCTAGAGAGCCTTCCACCTGCACAATCGGTTCATTAGCAAAGACCAAGTCCCCTTCTTGGGCAGAACGAACGGTCAACTCCAACTTGAAATTGCGGAGGTAATCCAAGAATGCCCCATGATAGCCTAGCGATTCCAAATAGGCAATATCACTATCTGAAAAACGCAAGTCTTCAAGATAATTCACAATTCTTTCCAAACCTGCAAAAACCGCATAGCCGTTCTTAAAAGGCTGTTGGCGGAAATACACCTCAAAGACCGCCTTTTTATTGTGAATTCCTTGGTCAAAGTAAACCTGCATCATGTTGATCTGGTACAAGTCCGTGTGCAATGTCAAACTATCATCTGGATACATACTTTTCCTACTTCCTTAACTAGAAACCCATGAAAATTTTCAAGAACTTTCATGTATTCCAATAAATTAGTACTATTATATCACATTTTAGCTGGATTGAGAAAAGAGTAACAAGCTATTCACCACTCTCCAGTTCATCCATGTCTTGCTCAAATTTTTTCTGAGCCCATTCGCCATAGCTCTTAAGACCAAGATTGCCAATAAAGACCCAAGGAAGGTAAATGACATAAGTAATTGCCCAAGCAGATAGGTATTTAAGGTTCAAAGGATTGTGCTGATAAATTTCTATGTTGAATTGATAATTCTGTAACATCAAAAGAGCCGTAATAGCCAAGGTTAGGAAAAAACAACCCAAAATCGTAAAATGAAAACGACTATAGTAGGTCACTCCCAGGTAACGGGCACGATTGAAAAAGAAGAAAATTCCTACTATCAGAGTATAGACTAGAAAATTCGGATTAAAAAGAGAGGGAGCTAATACAGCTACCAAATAGCTTAGAAGCACAAGCACAATAAAGAGTGAAAAAGACTCTGCCCCAGCTTTATTGATTAGTTGTTCTTCTCTTTCATCAAGTAATTGATAATGAATAAATTTATTTACCATCTTCTTCCTCCCAAAATAATTGGTCTAGGGTTTTCCCTAAACATCTGCAAATAGACTGGCAAAGCGAGAGACTGGGATTGTATTTCCCCGCCTCTATCAAACCAATAGTCTGGCGCGTCACCCCGACAGCCTCTGCCAGTTGACCTTGTGTTAAATCAAGCTCCACACGAGCTAATTTTAATTTTAAATTTTTAGCCACCTGCGTCCTCCTTATAGTTTTAATACTCATCTACTCTTAAAAAATCCCAAACCAACACAAGCTGTCAGCTATTTATTATAACCTCATTAATTAGCACTCCAATATTATCTTCAGCCTAAAATCAGTATGTTAGATTGTTTGAAATAAACTCCCTAGCTGGCTATTTGATTTTTTGTTTAGTATTAGCTTTAATAGGGTCTTTTAAACGAATTTTGATTGCTTGTATTTCTTGTTTAGTTTAGTTGATTTCATATCACTATTATATAATGCTTTTGGAAATGAGTCTAGCATAAGACAAAAACGTGTACACAACAAGAGCAGGAGCATAGCAAGATGACTGATTTTTTGCTGGATTTTAAGTCTGCAAAATAATACTAAATAAAACTAAAATGAATACTCCTTGCTTTTTCTTGAGGTGAAAAAAAGTACAATAAAATGATTGTAGTGGTTGCCACAAGATACTGACTAATAGACATCGTATTTGAAGCCACAAATACAGGTAAGGAATAAAAAGGAAGAAGTTCAATTGCTTTGATAAACAAATCATTACTAGTATTCATCATAATCGTATTTAATATATTAGGGACAAAGAGTAGTAAAGCTACTAAAATACCAAATACCAAGCCACTTTTCAATTTGTATAAATAGAAAATGTAAGATAATAGAAAATAAAATAGGACTAACAAAATTGTATTGACTACAATGACTGCTATAAAATCTAACCCTAAAGCACCTGGAACACCCAATTTACTTACGATGACTAGTAACAAAATACCATTCAAAGCATAAATAATGGAAACTGAGATGGCATATAGAAAATTGGACAAGACGTAAATCATCCGATTTTTCTGTTGATTATAAAACAAACTGATCGTATTGTGGGAAAAATCCCTACTAATAATTCGGTTAGCATGTATAACAGCCATTAACATACCGAGCATAGCATAAAAATTTGAAATATGCTTAATACCAAGTGATGTCCCTTGAGTCTTTAGAATAAAGAATGTAACCAGTATCGGCGGTATAAACGAGATAATCAAACCGAGATATATTACGCCTGATGAATATAAATCTCTTATATTTTCCTTAAGAAAATTCAATTTATTTAATTTCATGATTATATCCTTCCTCTATTTTGAACGATTTAGATAAATATCTTTAAGCGTCTCTTTTTTAGTTTCAAAATCAACTACTTTAATAGAGTTTTCGTTAAAAAATTTAAAAAGCTCACTACTTTGAATATTCCCAGACATAGTAATTTTCAGTCCCTCTTCCTGAACAATATCCCCAAATTCTTGTTTGGTAATGAAAATGTCTCTATCTGTAGCTGATGAAAAAGCTATCTCAAACAAGCAATTATGACTATCTTTTCCTACTTTTTGGAATGTCAAAAGCCCGTTCTCCAAGAAAAGGACTCTCTCACAAATTTCTTCAATATCTTCTAATTTATGACTCGATATTAAAATTCCCACATTTTCATGTAAAGCTAAGTTTTTTAGAACCTCTAAAACTATTTGTGATGATTCAATATCTAAACCATTAGTCGGTTCATCTAAGATCAATATATCAGGTTCCGTAACAAGAGTTAGAAGCAAAGCTAATTTTTGTTTTGTACCCAAAGAATAAGTCTTTACTTTTTTATTAATAGACTGAGTCAAATCTAACTCTTGAATCAAACTTCCAAATCTTTCTTGATTGTAGTCAACACCATATAAATTTGACAAATATTTTAAATTCTCTAAACCTGTTTTAGATAAAAATAATTTTGGTTCTTCGATTAAATACCCAACATTATCACTACTTATAATATTCCCTGAAGTCGGTTGATTATTCTGAACAAGAATTTTCATCAATGTACTCTTGCCAACTCCGTTTCTCCCTACTAGACCAACAATTTCACCCTTATTAAGTGCAAAATTTATATCTTTGAGAATGATTGAATGACCATAATGCTTACTTACATTTATAACTTCCATTTTTATTCCTCCATTAATATTCATGGTTTTCTATTTGATTCTCATTAATTTTAAAAAGTTGCGCCTCTTTTTAACAAAATTATACCATATATCTAACTTAATGCAATATATAAATGTCATTTTGTAAAATTTTATTAACAAAAAACTCTCTACCACAAAAAGATAGAGAGTTTGGAGTTTAAATATAGGATTTCAAAATATCGACGACATCGCTTCTTTTCTTAACCTTATAGACCTTGATTCCCAATTTCTGGGCTACGATTGGATTGTCCTCCATATCGTCTAGAAAGACTCAATTTCTAGGTTATAACTGGTATTTATCGAAAAACTCCTTAAACGTTACCCATAGCCACCATCATACCTCCATACTTATATAAAGCCCCTCTTTGCTTTATTCTCCTTACAAATCCTTTTGGTAATAAAATCTTTTCCCTGTGTAAGGATAGTCTTGCAAGGTAAAGACTTCCTTGTAGCCATGCCTTTTATAAAAATCTGGAGCTTGAAACTGGTAAGTATTGACAAAAGCAAAACGACAGTTTCGATTCTTAGCTTCACTTTCAGCCTGCTGTAATAGTCTTGAACCGATTCCTTGCCCTCTCAGTTCCTCTTTTACAAATAGATACTCGATTTCTAGCCAATTTCCAAAAGTCTCTGCTATCAAACCTGCCAAGAGATCGCCCTTTTCATCTTCGACATAAAGATTAAGTGGCTCACTTTCAGCCTCTTCTCTTTTTGAACGGTTATAAACACGAATCAAATTCCCTATTTCTTGTGATTTATGGGATTCCTTATTTTCCAATCTAAAGTACATCTAAACCTCCTCGAAAACTGATACAGCTTGATTATAGTCCTATTTCCAAAGACTGTCAAACTAGAAAAACCCATCAACCTGAGTTGATGAGTCTTTAATCTATTTTCTAAATTTCCACTGACTGTAAATCCCAAAACCGATAATCCAGATAGCTGATCCAATTGCTCCTACAAATGTAGACTCTTGTAGAAAGAGAGTTACAAAAACAAAGGCAAAGAAGAGCATGGTTAAAGGATTTAAGAAACGATAATGGGGCATAAGGTAGCCATCCGCCATAAAGTCTGGTGACTTGCGGTATTTAAGGTGAGCCACCATAATCAAGATATAAATGGCGATATAGACACCTGATGATGATGCTGTAATCAAGGCAAAGGCATCGGAAACACCTGGCAAGATATTAATGAAGGCTGCTAGGGCTATCAAAACCGCTGAAGCAATGATAGCGTTTTGTGGCACGTTGTGGCGAGAAAGGGTATCTGCCTTGATAGCCTTTAAGAATGGATTTGGCGAATCATGAGCAATCTGGTACAAATGACGCCCTGTTGAATAAAGGGTTGAGTTAAGAGCAGATGCTGCTGAGGTCAAAACAACGAAGTTAATCAAGGCTGCTGCCCACTTGATACCTGCTAATTCAAATACTGTAACAAAAGGAGAATCAGCCGATGCAAGTTCACGCCAGGGAATGATAGCCATGATGGCTAAGAGGGCACCACCGTAGAAAAAGGCGATACGCAAAGGAATTTCCTTAACAGCTTTTGGCAAGACCTGACGTGGATTTTTAGTTTCAGAAGTCGTTACCCCGATAAACTCAATCATGAGGTAGGCAAAGAAGACCATCTGGAAAGCCATGACAAAGTTCACTCCACCATTTGGGAAGAGGGAGAAATTGTCAGCAATATTAGCCAAACTTGCTGCTCCATGAGGTGTCTTAAAGCCTGTCAAGACCATAAAGACTCCTGTAGCAATCATGGCTAAAATAGCCACAATCTTGACCATAGCAAACCAAAACTCAACTTCCCCAAAGAGCTTCACCGCAATCAGATTGACCAAGGCTAGAATGGTCAAAAATCCAATCTCAATCATCCAACTTGGCCAGCTAGGAAACCAAAACTGAACATAGTGAGAGATGGCTGTGATTTCCGCCATACCGATAAAGACAACGGATAGCCAGTAGGACCAAACCGAGAAATAACCCCAGCCCTTACCCAAATGGCGCGTGATAAAGTTGATAAAGGTATGTTGCTCAGGATCTTGATAGAGCATTTCCCCAACCGCTCTCATCATAAGGAACATGAAAGCTCCAGTAATCATATAAATCAGTACAATGGAAGGACCTGTTAGGCTGATAGAGCGACCTGCACCCAAAAAGAGTCCTGTTCCGATTGTTCCAGCAATGGCCATAACCTGCACGTGACGATTGGTCAGACCACGCTCCATCTTGTTTTTTTTCTTCTTTGAACTCATATAGTCTCCAATTCTTTTTAAACCTAAAAGGGAGCAAGTAGGGCGTTTCCCTCCTTCTACTCCCTTTAATCATTAGGCTGTTTTTTCAACCTTTAAGATTTTTACATCATAGCTACCCACAGGTGTTTCAACAGTTGCTGTATCACCTGTTTTCTTACCAATCAAGGCTTGTCCAATCGGACTTTCATTTGAAACCTTACCTGCAAAGGCATCCGCACCTGCTGAACCTACGATAATATAAACTTCTTCTTCGTCCTCACCAATTTCTTGGATAGTAACTGTTTTACCAATCGCTACTTCGTCTTGGGCAACTGAGTCGCTATTGACGATTTCAGCATAACGGATTTTTGTTTCCAAACTAGAGATTTGTCCTTCGACAAAGGCTTGTTCATCCTTAGCCGCTTCATACTCACTATTTTCAGAAAGGTCACCGTATGAACGGGCAATCTTAATGCGTTCTACCACTTCTGGGCGGCGGACCAATTTCAATTCTTCTAATTCTTTTTCAAGTTTTTCCTTTTCCTCAAGGGTCATAGGATATGTTTTTTCTGCCATTTTTCTCAACTTTCTTTCGATAGTATTGAATCTCTATCTGAGATTCTCATGTTTGTTGTCTTAGTCTGAACTACTATTTTGAGTAAGCTTGCTATTGACGTGTTCAGCTACATTGCGATCATGTTCTTCCTGATTAGCTGCGTAATAGACTTTTCCATCTGTAACATTGGCTACAAAGTAGAGGTTCTCACTCTTGGTTTGGTTGATACTTGCTTCAATCGCGTCCTGACTTGGACTATCCACTGGACCAGGCATCAAACCAGATTTTGTATAAACATTGTATGGTGAATTAATTGATGTATCAATTCCAGCATCGTCTGCTAGGCTAATATTTTGACCGAGTTTGCCTTGGGCATACAAGATTGCAATATTACTTTGAAGGGGCATACCAAGGTTCAAGCGATTGTAGAAAACACCTGCAATCAACTTACGGTCTTCAGTCTTAGCACCTTCTTTTTCTACGAGTGAAGCAATAGTTAGCAATTCATTGACTGTCAAGTTTTTAGACTTAATTGCACTATAGTGCGGAGTCAAGGTCTTATCCATAGCTGCCAACATCTCATCAATTAAGCTTTCAATAGTTGTGCTTTCTTTGATAGAGTATGTCGCTGGGAAAAGATAACCCTCCAAACGGTAACGAGCTCCACTTTCTTTTGTCGGTAAGCTTTCGAGTAGGTTTGGATATTTAGCAACTTCTTGACTGATAAAGTTGTCATCTTGAACTTTAGCCAAGAAAGCATCCGCAGTTAAAGGCTCTTTAAATTCACCTTTTAATTGACCTACAGCTTGGGCGATTTGCTCAATTGTATATCCCTCTGGAATAGTCAAATCTGCAAGTGACGGTTCTTGAGGTTCAGCTGTACCACCTTTTTGTAGTTCCTTGATGATATCCTCTGTACTCATGCTCTTTTGCAAATTGTAATATCCAGCCTTCAAATCTGAATAATTCTTATATTTTGCATAGAAAGCAAAAATCACTCCATGTTTAATCACACCAGAATGTTCAAGAGTTGATCCAATCTCTTGGACATTGGCTCCTTCTGGGATTTGAACCGTTACATATTCCTTAGAATTCACGTCCACAGGTAATAAAGATGATTGAACATACTGGTAACCGAAGTAACCACCTGCCGAAATCAAGGCAAGGAAAATCAATAGAGAAATGAAGAAGGCTTTCAAATGTGATTTTTTCTTCTTAACAGGTTTAACCGTCTCACGACGACTACGACGTGGAGTTTCAGACATCCCTTCTACAACTTTCTTTTCCACTACTGGTTTTGAAGTAGGAACTTCTCTTTTTATCTCTCTCTGACCTTCTGTCTTATAAGAAACAGCTACCCTCGTTGGGATTTCATTAAATTCCTTTTCTACTTTTCTAGGAATAACAGGTTCTGGTCTTGGTACACTCTCATCTACTGGTGAAGCAGGAACTTCTTGACTTGGATGACTAGGAACTGCTGGAGCATCTTGACTTGGGTGGGTAGGCACGGTAGGAGCTTTTCTCATAATCTCCTCTACAGCTGATAGAGAATCTTCCATTAGCTCTTCTATCGACTGGTCATTTTTAGAAGAAAGTTGGGGTTTTATTGAAGCTAAATTAACTTCCTCCTGATCTTCTTCAGATTTTTTGACACGTTCTAAATCACGTAAAATCTGCTCTTTAAAGCTTAATTTTTCGTCTTCTCTTGGCTTTTCACTCAAAAGTTTATCCTCCTCGTTGACAATCCATAATATTATATCTTAAAAACGAAAGAAAAGCAACCTAGCATGCTTTTCTAGCTTATTTTTTAGCTTCCCAGACCATATCATACCAGGTTTCTCCTGCAAAGGTTGACTGGGACAGACCTTCATTGACAAATCCATGATTTTCATAGTAGGCAATGAGATAGTCATGACAGGTTAGGTTAATACCTTCTCTTTCGTGTTCAAGAGCCAGTCCTTTCAAGGCTGTTAGTAATTTCTGACCCAGTCCTATGCCCTGCGCCTCCTTGGTAATGGAAAGACAGGTCACAGAGATATAACCACCAGGCTCATGACTATAATCTTCTATCTCTTCTGTAAAAGACTGATCCTGCAGATGGCGGTGTGGTCCAACTGGCCCTTCTATATAACCCATGATTCTGCCTTCTTTTTCTGCAACCAGAAAAGAGTTCTGAATTTCTCGCAAATGCACCTCAAAAACAGAGCGAGGAATGGCCTCTTCAACCGAGAAATTTTCTAGTTCAATCGCAACGATACAATCTAAATCTTCTAATCTTGCTTTCCTAATTTCCATTTTGCCTCCTAAAAAAGAGATTAAACCAAATCATACTAAAACCTTGACTAGCTGCATATAGCGAATCTGTCTCTTCTTCATCAATAAAACCGTTCATTTCAAAATAGGAAAGCAACTCATCAGGACTCTTCAAACGAATCTCTTTGTAATCCTGCTCAACCGCCACATCTTTCAAAGCCGCAAGAAGAAGCGTTCCCAAGCCCTGTCTCTGATGGTCAGTATCAATGACTAAAGAACGAATTTCTAGACATTTCGGATTGTGTGGGTAAGGACCACCTAGAACATAGCCCAGAAGCTGATTTTCATCCCTAGCTATAAGAAAGGTATCCGCAGACTTACGGATACTTTCTTCTAAAATATGGGAAGTCAACTGCTTGTCAGCTGGAAAAGATGAGGCCTGAAGTGCCTCTATCTCAGGCAAATCAGACTTACTTGCCTGAATAATCTTAATTGGAATTTCCATGGGAAAATCCTATTGAACATTGCTTGTCAAGTTAGACAAGAGTCGCTCAAATGAGTATTCATAGGTTTGGATGTCTCCTGCACCCATAAAGACATAAACAGCATTATCATGGTCTAGGAGTGGCGAAACATTTTCAACAGTGATAACTTGGTGTTTTTTGTTGATTTTATTGGCTAGGTCTTCTACCTTAACATCGCCATGGTCCACTTCACGAGCAGATCCATAAATTTGTGCTAGATAAACAGCATCCGCTTGGTTCAAAGCGTGGGCAAATTCGTCCAACAAGGCAATAGTTCTAGTAAAGGTATGAGGTTGGAAGACTGCTACGATTTCCTTGCTTGGGTATTTCTGACGAGCCGCATCCAAGGTCGCAATGATTTCTGTTGGATGGTGGGCAAAGTCATCGATAATCACCGTGTCATTGACAATTTTCTCAGTGAAACGACGCTTAACACCGGCAAAAGTTTTCAAGTGTTCACGCACCAAGTTCAAATCAAATCCTGCTGTGTAAAGAAGACCAATAACGGCTGTCGCATTCATGATATTGTGACGACCAAAGGTTGGAATATGGAATTGACCCAATTCTTGTCCACGGAAATGAACTGTAAAGGTTGAACCAGTTGTTGAACGGAGAAGGTCGCTAGCTACAAAGTCATTACCTTCTGCTTTAAAACCATAATAATAAATAGGAGCATCAGACGTAATCTTACGCAATTCAGCATCCTCACCGTAGATAAACAAACCTTTAGTAATTTGTTTAGCATAGTCGTTAAAGGCATTGAAAACATCCTCGAGACTTGTGAAATAGTCTGGATGGTCAAAGTCAATATTGGTAATAATAGAGTATTCTGGATGGTAAGGCATAAAGTGACGCTCATATTCGTCAGATTCAAAGACAAAATATTTGGCATTGGCTGAACCACGACCTGTCCCATCTCCGATTAAGAAGCTAGTATCTGTGATGTGAGACAAGACATGAGACAACATACCTGTCGTTGAAGTTTTTCCATGCGCTCCAGCTACTCCCATGCTAACAAAGTCGCGCATAAAGCTACCTAGGAACTCATGGTAACGTTTGTAGCTGATGCCATTTTGGTCCGCATAAGCAATTTCGACGTTGTTATCTGGACGAAAGGCATTCCCAGCGATAATTTCCATATCACCGTCTAGATTCTTTTCATCAAAAGGCAGAATGGTAATTCCTGCCTGCTCTAGACCACGTTGAGTAAAGTAGTACTTTTCAACATCTGATCCCTGTACCTTATGTCCCATTTGGTGCAACATCAAGGCCAAGGCACTCATCCCTGATCCCTTTAATTCCGATAAAAATGATATGTCTTTGGCATGTTTTCTCCCCTATTCTGTAATTCTAGTCAGATTCAACTCTTGGGCAACCCGACGTTCTTGTTCTGTTTGTTTACTTTTTTTATTGTAGATTTGGCTCTTCTTTAGAAAATCATAGTTGTTTTTCTTTGGAGCAGGTGCTGACACTTCTTCATTCTTGGTAGGGATAGAATGAACTTCTTCCGCTAAAGATGTACTGAGACTGGGTCAATTTTTTTGGCTATATTTGACAAATTCACCAGGATTTTCCTTTTGGAAAGGAGCGGTAGGTTGATTACCCTGTCTAACTAGACTTGGCTGAGAATGGCGTCTTGTAGGAGTGATATCCTTAGTCAGATAACTTGCCGAGCGTTTCTTTTTCAAATCTGCACGCGCTTCTTCACGCGCTACCTCCGCATAGCTCTTTCCTTCTTTTTTTACCCCTAAAGGAGCCTTTTTAGGTTTCTCTACTTGCTTTTTCAATCGGTTTGACTGGTGTTTCTTCAGCAATAGGAGCCCATTCTAAATAATTTTTATCTCGATACTCACCCTTGATATTACTGATCAGATCAGACTCATCATAGAGATTCATGACTGGCATTTCAGTCAACATGACCTCGTCATCTGACACCAATGGAAATCGTTCTTGTTTCATTTTCTATTTCCTTTCAACACTTCATTATAGCGTATTGTCTTGATTTTTCAAGTGCTGACTTCAGAAATTCCCAAAATTTCTCTAATTTCTGCTAGGGTCAGACTGCCACGTGACTCTGTTCCGTCCAATACTTGTGACACCAGATGTTTCTTTTGTTCTTGGAGTTCCTGAATTTTTTCTTCAATGGTTCCCTTGGTTACCAAGCGATAGACCTCAACCATTTCTTCCTGACCCATCCGATGGGCACGGCTAATGGCTTGCGCTTCCACCGCAGGATTCCACCAAAGGTCAACCAAAATCACTGTATCAGCACCTGTCAGGTTCAGACCAACCCCACCAGCCTTGAGGGAAATCAGAAAGGCATCTCTTTCCCCTTGATTAAAGGCCTTGGTCATGTCTTGTCTTTCCTTGGCTGGGGTCGAACCTGTAATTTTAAAGGAAGTCAAGCCCAAGTCTGGCAATTCTTGTTCAATTTTCTCCAACATTCCCTTGAACTGTGAGAAGATCAAGACACGGTGTCCGCCGTCTGCCACCTGTACCAGCAGGTCTCGAAGACTATCCAGTTTGCCACTGGCCCCCTGATAATCCTCCATAAAGAGGGCCGGAGTGTCACAGATTTGACGCAAGCGCATCAGACCAGACAAGATTTCCACCCGACTTCGCTGAAATTCCTGATCTGACACTTGAGCCAGACGGTCTCGCATCTGTTGTAACTGGGCTAGGTAGATAGCCTTCTGCTGGTCTTCCAGTTCATTTTTATAAACCACTTCAATCAAGTCTGGCAATTCAGTCAGAACTTCTTCTTTCTTGCGCCGCATCACGAAAGGCTTGATAAACTGAGCCACTCGCTCTGCTGACAATTTCATAAATTCTTTCTTGCTTGGCAAAAGTCCGGGCATGACGATTTGGAAAATAGACCACAACTCCCCCAGATGATTTTCAATAGGAGTTCCTGACAAGGCAAAAACTGACGGCACCACAAATTGTCTCAAGGTTTGGGCAATCTTGGTCTGGGCGTTTTTTTCATGACCTGAGCCTCATCTAAGAAAAGGAAGTCAAAGGCTATCCCCTGATAAAGATCACTGTCCTGACGGAAGGTAGCATAACTCGTCACATAGATTTGATGGCTCTCAGCAAGAATCTCTTCACGACTAGCTTTCAAACCATGAACAACAGCCACATCCAACTGTGGGGCAAATTTTTGAAACTCATCTGCCCAGTTGTAGATTAAACCTGACGGAGCTAAAATCAACACCCGACTTTCTTTTGTCACTTGACTGGTCAAAAAAGCAATGGTCTGCAGGGTTTTACCAAGTCCCATATCATCAGCCAAAATCCCACCAAAACCATAATGATGGAGCATTTGCAACCAGCCGATTCCCTTTTCCTGATAATCTCGCAAGTCAGCCTGAACCTGAGTTGCTTGTCTAGGGAAGTCCTCTGGATGCGTCAAATCATGAGCCAGATTCTGGAATTCTTGTGAAAAAGAAACACGGTCTCGCCCTTCAAAGAGATGAGCTAAACTGTAGGCCAAGGATTTCCGAGCCTGCAAGGCCCCATCTTTTAATTCAAACTGCCCCAGTTCCTGTAGATTTTGGCGAATTTTCTTGGTTTCTTCATCGAAAAAGTAGACTTGATTAGACGCACCAATGTAAAAATCTTGATTGGCAACCAAGGCCTGCATGGCTTGGTCAATTTCCTCTTGGGCGATATCTTGAAAATCAAACTGGATTTCCAAGAGACCTCCCTTGGAGGCAATCTGCACTTGAGGACTCGCCAGACTATAAAGTTCTTCGAGCTTATCTGATAGGTCAACATCCCCGAGTTTTTCAAAGATTGGAATGATTTCGTGGAAGAAATGATAAACAGACTCTGCTTTTAGGGCCTGACGCCAAGATTGAAAGTCTGCTTCAAAGCCAGCTGCCAAACAGACTTGGAAAACTCTTTCTTCTAAGTCAGCGTCACTCGAAAATGGTAATTCTTCTAGCTCTTGTCGGCTTGATACCTGCTTATCCCCATAATCAAACTGAATTTCTAAACGAATCCGATTATTTTCTTCCCTGTCAAAGTAAAAAGAGGGCGCAAAGGATTTGATTTGTAAGCGTTCTGGAGCTGAAACTGTCCCCATCTGACTAAAAAGAGTTAAACAAGAAGCCAACTTATCTCTGTCACTGCTATCAAATTGCAGGTATTTCTTTCCATCGTGAGCCAAAGGCAACGCTTTGATTTCTTTGAGAAGACGCATTTGCTGGTCTGTTAGAAAATAAACCTGTCCTTTATGGAAAAGTACAGCTCCCTGATAAAAGGAATTGACCCTGGGGCTCTCGCTGATTTCCATTTCAAAATAGTCCGAGTATTCTGTTACTGTAAAGGTAAAGAGATTGGCATCAGCATGCATATCCTGAAAAAGCAGAGTCTGATAACTATCCACTTGGTGGTCAAATTGAAAATGAGGCAAGGTCATCAGTAAATTCACACCCTGCTCAAAAAAGGTCAGAGGGAAAAAGAGATGCCGACCTTGGTTTTGGAAAAAGAGGTCTGGAGCCAGTCCTTCTTGCGTTAACCCCCGCAAGAAAGTAAGAAGTTCTTGGCTGGCTTCATCAAAGTATTCCCAAGATAAGAACTCCTCATAGGTCTTGCCAATCATATAAGACTTTCTCTGCTCGACAACTTTTAAAAAGAGTGGAATATCCCGAATGACATAGTATTTTTGACTATTAATTTGCCCGATTCTCAGGGTCCACAAGATACGATTACTTCCTGCTTCCACCTGACCCACAGCCGATAATTCATAGGCGAGTTCTATTTTTGGAGACAAGATTCGGTCCAAAAATTTGCCACCCAAGGTCACCTTGGTTTCAACGGCCTCTTTTTCCTCATGACCTTCTTCCAGACTTTGCAAGATTCCCTGACCACGCTCATCATTTTTCAGAAAATGCTCCAGAGCTGCCAAATGCACACAATAGCCCCTCTTGTGGAAAAAATCGCAGGCACAAAAAACCAAATCATCCTCTAAACTATAGCGTAATTCTTCTTCTGCAACACGAGCATAGAGCCGATTGTTCTTTTCCTTGATGATGTCAACCTTACCAGTTTTATAAAGGGCAACGCCTTCGATACGGACTTTCCCCGGAATCAATTTAGCCATATTCTTACCTGTACCTTATCCTTTTATTATACCATATTTTCACCTATGAAAATAGCCTTCTAGGAAAACTTTTCTCCTAGAAGGCTGGATTTTTAAAGTTTGGAAAAAGTGGTAACGATACGCTGACAAACTTCTTGCAACAGAGAGTTAGGCATGGCTACATTAAGGCGGGCATGGAGACTTCCTTCCTCTCCAAAATCCAAACCACGGTTGAGGACAACCTTGGCTTCATTTCTCAACAGCTCTTGCAATCTTTCATCAGTCAGATCATAAGCTGAAAAATCAAGCCAAATCAAGTAGGTCCCTTGCGGTTTCATGACCTTGATGTTGGTTTCTTTTCCAAATAAATCCACCACATAATTAATGTGGTCTTCAAAGACTTGTTTGAGTTCCTCTAGCCAATCCTTCCCATATCGATAGGCAGCTTCTGTCGCCAAATAACCCAAACCTGAAATTTCATGCTGATTATTAGCCAACTGGCGTTTCTGGTATGCCACTCGCAACTTAGGATTTTCAATGACTGCATAGGAATTTTTTGTCCCAGCAATATTAAAGGTTTTAGTGGCACTACTCAAGACAATCGCAAATTCTTTAAAGTCAGGATTAATGGTATTGAAAGACTGGTGTTTGTGACCAAAGAGGGCCAAATCTTGGTGAATCTCGTCCGAAACCAAGAAAATACCGTGTTTTTGGCAGAGTAAACCAATCTTCTCCAAGACTTCTTTTTTCCCAAACACGCCCACCAGGATTATGAGGGTTACAAAGAATATAAAGTTTGACATCCTCTTCCACCAAATCCTTCTCAAGTTGGTCAAAGTCAATTTCAAACAGACCATCCTTTTCCACCAAAGAATTGGTAATCAATCTGCGATTGTTCAACTTGACACTACGAGCAAAAGGTGGATAGACAGGCGTGTTAATCAAAACAGCCTCGCCTTCTTTCGTAAAGGCTTGAATAGCTGTTGAGATGGCCGGTACCACACCCTCGATAAAGACAAGAGCCTCTTTGTCAAAGTGATAACCATGTTGTGTAGCTTCCCACTTTTGAACTTCCTTAATTAACTCTTCACTAGCATAAGTATAGCCATAGACCAGTTGATCAGCGTAAGTTTGCACGGCTTGGCGGATTTCAGGCAAGACCACAAAGTCCATATCCGCTATCCAAGCTGGTAGAACTTCGCTATCCGTTTCCGCCTCTTTCCATTTATAGGTATGGTGTCCCAAACGATTGGGCAGGCTTGTAAAATCATATTTTCCCATCTTTGGCTTATCCTTCCAAGGCTTGGCGCAAATCTGCAATCAAATCTCTAGCATCCTCAATCCCAATTGACAAGCGCAAAAGGTCATCTGTCAAACCATAAGAATGGCGCACTTCTGCTGGAATATCAGCGTGAGTTTGCGTCGTTGGATAAGTAATGAGACTTTCTACCCCACCTAGACTTTCCGCAAAAGAGAAGACCTTAAGACTGTTCAAGATATGTGGAATGCGTGTTTCATCGGCTACTTTAAAGGAGATCATGCCCCCACGACCAGTGTAGAGAACTTCCTTAACTGCTGGAGAATCCTTCAAAAAGGCAACCACTTCTTGGGCGTTAGCTGTTGAGCGCTCCATACGAAGAGACAAGGTCTTGAGACCACGAATCAATTGATAACTGTCAAATGGTGACAAGACTGCCCCTGTCGTATTGAGATTGTAGAAAAGCTTCTCGTATAGTTCTAAACTATTGGTCACAACCACTCCAGCCAAGACATCATTGTGGCCTGCTAGATACTTGGTTGCTGAATGGAGAACGATATCTGCTCCATCTTCAATCGGACGTTGGTAGATAGGGCTGTAGAAGGTATTGTCCACCACCACCTTGGCACCCTTAGCATGAGCCAATTTTGCTAGTTTTTCAATATCAAATTCCAACATCAAGGGATTGGTTGGTGTTTCGATATAGAGAACATCCACGTCCTTTTCTAACTCGGCAATCAACTCTTCTTCTGTATTGGCATAGGTAAAATGGAAACGGCCTTCCTGCTCCACTTGATTAAACCAGCGGAAAGAGCCACCGTAAAGGTCACGAACAGCCAAAACCTTACTTCCTACTGGAAAGACGCTAAAGGCTAGTACAATAGCTGACATACCTGAGCTAGTAGCTAGAGCATAGTCTGCTGACTCAATAGCTGCCAAGACTTCTTCCGCCTTACTGCGAGTTGGGTTTTTGGTGCGCGTATAGTCAAAGCCAGTAGATCGACCAAACTCTGGATGCTGATAGGTCGTTGAAAAATGAAGCGGTGTCACCAATGCACCTGTCGCTTCATCTGACTTAATACCCGCCTGGGCCAAAATTGTGTTAATGTGTAATTCCTTGCTCATACAATTCCTCCAAATCTATAGTAACTATTGTACCACTTATTTTCATCAACTCATTTTCTTCTTTTCAAGAGCTAGTTATAGTTTCAAGCTATACACTTATAGAATAAAGTTAAAAAAGAATCCAGAAAACACTCCAGATTCTTTTGTAACAATAATTTCTAGGGTTTTATTTAGACTGAAAGAAATCCTGTTGGGCTAAATAGTCATAATGCTCTTTGTTAAATTGATACTGGCCCACATGCTGACTAACCTGACCGACATCCACGGAAAAAATATAGGCTTCATTTTGATAGTTCCAGTTCAGCCTAACTGTATTCAAGACTGTCTTATAAGTAAAATCTTGAACTTGATTCCAAGGCATCTCTACGACGTGATTAGAACGATTTTCAGTTATATCACTGATGTCCACCAAGTAGATCCCCTTGGGTGTGAATGCCAGAATCTTAGGTTTCACACTCGACTGAACATAGTAGGCTCCTCCTACAATGAAGAAATCAATAAAGGATTTCAACCATGTCTTTTTCTTGAAACCCATCAGAAAATTCTTTTGCCCTTCAATGTGGCAAGTTGAAAGAAATGATGCAATCTGTTTTTCTGTTGCAAACTCCATAATAGTGCCCATGATGTTACCTCCATAACGATTAGTAAATAGGCAGATAAGTATACTTCACCTAAAAGAAGAACTTATCATTTGTTGCATTTTATCTTACTTTTCCAGTAGACAGCATCCCTCCTATAACATTACCCTAGCATATGCATACTTCAATTAACACTGGAAGAGGCTTTCGAAAGCAGCTTTTCACCCTTTCACTATATTCATTATATCATAATTCTAATAAACATAATAAAAAAATGTAAGATTTTTTCTTCCAAATTTGTCGTCATTCTATTAAAAAACGACAGCTTCTTTCGAAACCATCGTTTTTTCTTGAAAAATCCTTATTTGACGTGTTTTGCCAATTCTTCTTGGGCTTTTTTGTTGGATTCTTCTTTTTCTTTCAGCCATTTTTCTTTGGCTTTTTCATATTCATCTTTTGTGACTGTCTTATCTTGTACTTTGAGGTACTTGTATGATTCGACACCCTTATTTCCAGCTTGTGAGAATGGCGATGAGAATGGAACTGTTTTTCTCAATGTCGGTGTTCCACCCAGTGAAACATTAGGAATTGCTAGAGAGCTATCTACCAACCAAGCTTGGATCTCAGCATATTTTTCATAACGTTTAGCTGGATCTTGTTCCTTATTGGCTTCTTCCAACATTTGAGTGTAGACATCCAGTCCAACCGCCTTAGCCTTATCATTAGCTTCACCTGGCTCTATACCCAGATTTTGCAACACTCCACCGCTCTTCACATTGAAAATATCAAGATAAGTTGATGGATCTTGATAGTCAGGTCCCCAACCACCATTGTATAGATCGTAATCTTTCTGAGCAGCAGTCTGAGCCAGATAACTTGTACTATCATAGTCTTCAGTAGAAAGTTGTTGAACATCGATTACAATATTCTCTGCACCTAAGACAGCTTCAATGGATTGCTTCATAGAATTAACTTCTTGAATGCGTTTTTTAATAGCTAGGTCAACTGTCATGTCCAAGTGGATAGGGAATTGGACTCCTTTTGCTTGGAGTTCTTTCTTAGCTTCTGCAAATTTAGCCTTGGCTTTATCAGCATTGTAGTATGGATCTTGGGCATCCGCAAAGTTGATTCCTTGCCATTCCTTCCCATAGTTAACCATCTTAGAGGCAACTACTTCACCAAAGTCTTTGCCATTGATACTTACGAAGTTTGGAGGAACGACGAGGTTACGCAAAATCTTAGTTGCCCCCTCTTCTCCTTGAGATTGGGCCCCATAAGCTGTACGGTCATAGGCAAAATTAATGGCTTGACGGAAGTTTTTGTTAAGAACCGCTTCTTGAGTCGATTTCTTCTCAGCATCACTTGTTTTTGAAGTAAATTTATAAGATTTTCTATCCAAGTTGAAGTTCAAGAAATAAGATGTAGGCTCTTGCAAGCTGTAAATAATATTGTCCTTATTCTTTTCTTTAATCCCTTCAAAACTTGAACTATTTGGATAGAGACGAGCATAGCTATAAGCCCCCTCAACAAAGTTACGAGCTAGTGCATCTTGGTCACTACCATCATAATAAGCCAATTTCACATCATCTACAAAGACATTTTTAGCATCCCAGTAGTTCGGATTTTTCTTGAATTCAATAACAGATTTTGAAACAAAGGATTTCATCAAGAACGGTCCATTGTACAATATGCTAGATGGGTCTACCTTCCCAAAATCATCCCCTTTTGATTTCAAGAAATCAGCGTTAACAGGGAAGAGAATCGTTGAGGTTGTTTTTGAGTTCCAATAAGATTCTGGTCGTGTCAAGGTATATTGAACAGTTTGGTCATCAAGAGCCTTAACTCCGACAGTTGAAAAGTCGCTTGTTTTACCGTTAATGTAATCATCCAAACCTGCTACAGATTCTTGCACTAAGTACAAGGCTTCTGATTTTTTATCAGCTGCATATTTCAAACCAGTGACAAAATCTTGGGCAGTAACAGGAGCATATTCATCTCCATCTGCAGTATACCATTTAGCATCTTTACGCAGTTTGTAGGTATAGGTCAAACCGTCCTTAGAAACACTCCAATCCTCAGCCAAGGATGGGACATAGTTCCCATATTGGTCATTTTCCATGAGACCATCTACCAGGTTGGTCACAATATCATTGGTTGTTGCACGGTTTTCTGCTAGATAGTTCAAACTAGACGGATCACTAGTATAAACATAGTTATATGTTTTTGACGCTGTGCTAGAATTTCCACACGCGCTTAATAAAATACCTGCACTTAACACGACACCTGCAAGTGCTGCATACTTGGCTTTAGACTTTTTCATCTCCAGAACCTCCTGATTTAAATATTTGTCTTTATTATACAACTACAGGGTTTTAATTTAGTCAATAGATTTTAAATAAAAATTAATCATAAAATCCCATCTACAAACTATAGAAAAATTATTCATATAAAATAATAAAAAGAGAATAATTCAAAGCATTCTCATAATAGAAATGTTCAAATTATTCCCTTTTTATTTATAAAAATATTATTGAGATAATCTAAATTTTCGCTCTTAGGCGATTCAGCCTGTGCTTGTCCAATCACCTTATCCAATAGACGAGTACGAAGACTCATGACTCCATAAACACCTCCACCCATGGCACCGACAAGAGCTACATAGAAAAGCTCCATAATCGTCCACTTGGTTGGAAGAAAAATCCCTAGAAATCCACTGGATGGCATCCAACTACAAGAAACATGAAAAGAGTTAATAAACTGATTAAAATAGTTCGTTTCAAAAATCACATTTGCGATCTGACACCCTGTTACCTTACAAATATCCCGATACATCAAGACGTTAGGAATAATGAGACCGATTGTCGTCGAAATCAAAGGGTCCGTAACTGTGGAAAGAGATCGATAGTTGGTAGTCTGCAAGACCAGCTTTGCAATGGAACCATAGATACAAAGTAGAGAACTGCCTTACGATTATGGAACATAGCCTGAAGCATTGGGAGACAAGACCATGTACAAGACCTAGAAATAGTTGACTGCAGAAACTGCAAAGACAAATAATCCCATGGCCAAACTATCTGGCTTACCATAGAAAGACTGTATAAAGAGGTTCTCCTGACCATGACCACTCCCATACTGTTGCTGGTAGCAGGAAACAAGAAAAAGCATGGTAATGCTGTCTTGAACCAGATCTAGAGAGCTGCCTTTAAGTCACCCTTTGACATAGTTTTTTCAGTCAAAAGTGGCAAATACCTACACCTCCCTATCGAAAACTCCAACCGAAATCAAAATCATAGTGATTTTTATTAGGGATTAGCAGAGAAAATAAGAAAACATGACAACTAAGTCTTCATTTACTATAGTTGGTAAACCAGCTTCATACTATTGATAAAGGTCATCTGATCCAGAAATCTGGAAAAGCTGGATAGCAGACCCTGTCAGGATAAAAGGAATGGCTTCCTTAATGGTATCGACCAAGAGACGCTTACTGTTAATCTTATCTCCTGTTTTAAGGACTCTTTTGAGTAACCCTTCTTGAGCGAGGAAAATAAATCAAAACTAGCAAAACTAGCTATCATACCGACAAAGGCCGCAAAAAGGTGGATTGGGTAACAGCCGCTAGGTAATCTCCTGAACCGAGCTTTCATAATGATATAGGTAGCTACGAACATCCAGATGACACGAATGACCTGCTCAGCGATTTGGCTCATGGCATAAGGTTTGAGGTTATTCATCCCTTGGAAAAATCCTCGGATAACACTCATAGATGGGAAATATCAAGACAGCCCCAAGCCAAAGCTCTGCATAATTGGGATCAGGTCTTTCCTACACCAGACAAAGTCTGCCAGCCAAGGAGCAAAACAGATATAAAAATTAGGGCAAAAAAACGAGGCCTAGTCCTGTCATAAATCCCTAAAAAGCTCCGAATCAGGGAAAAAGCTATGCTCCTCCTCTCTCATGGTATTATATTTAGCAACTTGCTTTAGCAACCGCAACTGGAATACCTGCATGTTGAAACAAGCAGGAACCAGGCATAGATATTATAACCCATGGTAAAGAGACCATTTGGCTGTAGCCGCATTAGATCCCATCCAGAAATACCAGGGGATAATGTAAATGGCCCCGAGTAGGCGACTGATAAAGTTACTAGCCGTTAGCCAAGCAGTCCCCCGTAACATCTGGACCTGCTGGTGATTGTTTTCAGTGGACATAGATTCCTCATTCAATTTTTGATAACTAGGAAAAACTCCTCATCTTCCATTATAAACTTTTCCTTGTTACTTGTAAAATTCAGACTTTCGGTTTACAATATAAAGTATGATAAAGATTGAAACCGTATTAGATATATTAAAGAAAGATGGTCTCTTCCGCGAGATTATCGACCAAGGACACTACCACTATAACTACAGCGAAGTTGTTTTTGACAGTATCAGCTACGATAGCCGAAAAAGTAAAAGAAGGCACTCTTTTTTTGCAAAAGGCGCTGCCTTTAAAAAAGAATACCTTCTTTCTGCTATAACTCAGGGCTTAGCTTGGTATGTCGCCGAAAAAGACTACGAAGTCGGTATTCCTGTCATCGTTGTGAACGATATCAAGAAAGCCATGAGTTTGATTGCTATGGAATTTTATGGTAAGCCACAAGAGAAACTCAAAATTCTCGCTTTCACAGGTACAAAAGGAAAAACAACAGCAGCTTACTTTGCTTATCACATCCTATCTCAACGTTACCCAACAGCCCTCTTGTCAACCATGAACACAACTCTAGATGGCAAGACCTTCTTTAAATCTTCCTTCTCAACACCTGAAAATATCGATCTCTTTGATATGATGGCCCAAGCTGTTACGAATGGAAGAACCCATCTGGTAATGGAAGTTTCCAGTCAAGCCTATCTAGTGAATCGAGTCTACGGACTATCTTTCGATGTGGGAGTTTTCCTCAATATTACCCCAGACCATATCGGGCCGATTGAACACCCTAGCTTTGAAGACTATTTCTACCACAAGCGACTTCTCATGGAAAATAGCCGAGCAGTTATCATTAACAGCGACATGGATCACTTTTCTGTCTTGAAAGAACAAGTGGCAGATCAAGACCATGATTTCTATGGTAGCCAGTCTATAACCAAATCGAGAATTCCAAAGCCTTTAGCTTTTCAGCTACGGGTAAACTCGCTGGAGACTATGATATCCAACTCATTGGTCACTTCAACCAAGAAAATGCAGTTGCTGCTGGACTTGCTTGCCTCCGTCTCGGAGCTAGTCTTGAGGACATCAAAAAAGGAATCGCTGCAACCCGCGTTCCTGGTCGTATGGAAGTCCTCACTCAGAAAAATGGAGCTAAGGTCTTCATCGACTATGCCCACAATGGTGACAGTCTGAAAAAACTCATCAATGTGGTTGAAACTCATCAAACTGGAAAAATTGCTCTGGTTCTGGGTTCGACAGGAAATAAAGGAGAAAGCCGTCGTAAGGACTTTGGCCTCCTCCTTAATCAACATCCTGAGATTCAAGTCTTTCTGACTGCTGATGACCCCAACTATGAAGACCCAATGGCCATTGCAGATGAAATTAGTAGCTACATCAATCATCCTGTTGAAAAAATTGCGGATCGTCAAGAAGCCATCAAGGCAGCAATGGCTATCACTGAGTCAAGAATTAGATGCTGTTATTATTGCTGGTAAAGGGAGCCGATTGCTACCAAATCGTTCAAGGCAAGAAAGAAGCCTATCCAGGAGATGCAGCCGTCGCAGAAAATTATTTATAAGATCGTAAAAAAATCAAGGGAAATGAAACCCTTGATTTTTTCTATCTTTAGTTAAAAGCGTTTTTCAAACCTTCAACGGCACCTTCTACAGCACCTTTAGCATCTTCAACTACTTCTTTTGCCTTAGCAACTGTCTTTTTCTACAGCGCCTTCTAGCTTCAGTCTTGCTATCTCCCAGTAACTTTTACCAAAATCCTTCTTTGATAGCGCCTGTTGCTTGTTCCAATTTGTTTTCAAGTGACATATAATTGTCTCCTTTTGCTTTATTCCGATAAGTGTTATCGTTGCTTTAAGTATATACTTATTATATCATTAAGTCAAACAAACTGCTCAGAGCAAAAATACTATGCCAAGATAAAAACGTTAATCTTTCCTTATCCAAATCTGACAGCTAACTCATACTTTCCATCTTCATTTTTGGACAATATAGCCCAAGACTACTAAACTGTCCACAAAAGATATCACGTCGTTTCTGCATCAGTTGGTCTTTTTGAGAAATTTTAGCAAAAAGTCGTCATGTATTTGAGAGCATACTCAGGATTGACATCTCCCAAAAATGTCATAGAGTTCCTGCTGTTTTTCTGTCAAAGGATACTGATGTTTGACCTTGTAGAAATAATTGGACAGGGTCATTTTCTAGTTCGCGCAAAGTCCGTCTTTTCAACTAAAATAGCTGCATTGGTTTGATTTCGTAATTCCGTCTCAAAACGCTGCTCTAACAAAGCTTGATAAATTGGACTCTCTTCTCTCAAAAAAATTTGCTGATCAAGCTCAAGAGACTATCTACTGATTCTAAAGCAAAGGGAAGATTAAGATAATAGCGCTTATTTTCACGTAAAATCAAATCCTGCCTTTTATATACTCTTCCATGAGTTTATCAACTGCATACATCTGGAAATTGAGCCTTAATTTCCCGTAGAAATAACATCATCATGCTGTTCCAGATAGCGGATCAATTCTCCAAAAATGGCTGTCTCGTCAAACGAGATGGATTAAAAATCTGAATCATGAAGGTTCCTTTCTTTACATTTCAAAAGAGGAGACATTGCCAACTGACTAGGATTGGTTCCCAGGCTGGTTCAGAGGAACAGGCAGACCTAGTTCTCTGTAATACTCTCTCCAAAAAAATCACTAATCTTTCTGCTCGCATCTCCAAATTTCATGGGAATAGTTTCAAAAATCGGGAGAAATTTCTGCCATGTACTGGGAACAGTAGAAAACCAGCTCCATCTGGATAGAAAGAAGCATTGTAGGGTGCTCCAAGATGTCTGCAAGCTCTTTCCTTCACTGACTGAATATCCATTTCTGGGTAGGCATAGAGATCGTACAAATGATTGGACTCAAAGAAGTCTGCTGGTTGCTGACAAATAACACCTGCTTCTGCACTAGCATGGTAAATCATCCCATCCAAATAAATAGCAACATGGCTGTAGTTGCCTGTGGAAGTCTGAATAGCTTGGCCCATCTCCGAGCTATCTTTTACAAAAATAAAATCGCCATTTTCTAACATTAGTCACTCCTAGAAAAAGGAGCCGAAACTCCTTTTCGATATTTGGAAAAAGTGTTTTTCCTGTTCTAATCTTCCATCAACGGATTAAGCATTGAAGCTTTCAGTCAATTGAGGTACAACTTGTTTCTTACGTGAAACTGCACCCAGCAAGGAAGGCATGGTTGTTTTCAAGTTTGAAGTTGAAAGCTGCTTCAACCTTGTCCATGTTCGCACCAAGTGCTAGGATTTCTGAGTTTGAGTTGACGATATCTGTAATCATCAAGACAAAGTCGGAGTAGCCGTTTGAAGCATTAGCCGATTGCATAGCTGCTTCAATTTCTGCTTGACGTTCCAGAACTTCTGCAATATCCACAGTATTGACTTGAGCAACACGAACATTATTTCCGTTGAGTTCAAAAGTCTTAGCATCGATATCAATCAATTCTTCAGCAGACTTGCTGGCCAAGTTTGTACCAGCTTTCAACATAGCCAAACCGTACTCTTCCAAGTTCACACCAGCCAATTCAGCCAATTCAGGAGCAATAACTTTATCTGTTGGGTGTGTTGTTGGTGATTTCAAAAGAAGGGTATCTGAAATCAAGCCAGAAAGCATCAAACCAGCCAATTCTTTAGGAACAGCTACACCGTGTTCTTTGAACATACGGTAAACGATTGAAGACGCTGATCCAACTGGCTCCAAACGCATGTAAAGTGGGCTTGCAGTTTCAAAGTTAGCCACGCGGTGGTGGTCTACAACACCATAAACTTCTACTTCAGCGATATCTGATACAGATTGTTGGAATTCATTGTGGTCAGTCAAAATAACTTGCTCTGCACCTTCTGCTTTTGCAGAAGTGATGACACGCGGTGCTTCTACACCAAAATAGTTCAAGACATAGGCTGTTTCTTCATTTGGAGTTCCAAGAGCGACTGCTTCTGTATCCAAACCATAAGCTTCTTTTTGCAAAGGTAAGCAAAAGGCTACAGATGACCCGATGGCATCTGAGTCTGGATTTTGGTGACCAAATACTAGAATCTTAGACATGATAATACCTCATTTTGTTTATTCTCTTTATTGTAGCATTTTTTTCGCTTTTTGACAAAAGTAAGAGGAGTCAAAGGACTCCTCACGATTCTTCAAAATAAGAAACTGAGTACCCAGATTCTGCTTCTTGCTGTTCTCATGATATAAAATCTTTCTTCTAAAACAGGGTCGCTTTTCTTTCGCTTGAGCAGGGCCTCAGCTGACATAGCTTCTTCCTTGCTGGCAAAACCCTTCAGCATAGATAAGTTTCACTGGTAAGCGAGCCCTAGTATACTTGGCTCCCTTACCACTATTGTGCACAGCTACTCGTTTCTTGACATCAGTTGTATATCCTGTATAGTAAGAACCATCTACGACATTCTAGCACATACATAAAGCCTTTATGATCCATAGTAAATCTCTTCAATTTCTGGGGTATAAGAACCATCATTATTATGGACAATTAAGGGAGGCAAAACCTTAAAACCACTCGTTGAGCCGTCTTTAATCGCTTCGATTAAGAGCATATTAGCTTCCTTTTCTCGTTTTTGGATAAACAAATTGCAGACGTTTAGGAGCTAGATTATGCTGTTTTAACATATCCAAGATATCCAATAGTCGATCAGGACGATGCACCATAGCCAAACGTCCATTAGACTTGAGGATACTTTGAGCACTGCGGCAAATCTCTTCCAGATTAGTCGTAATCTCATGCCTCGCCAAAAGATAATGTTCACTTTCATTAAGGTTAGAATGGGGATCAACCTTAGAGTAAGGAGGATTACACAAAATCATATCCACTTTACTTCCCTGCATCCGCGAAGGCATATTTTTCAAGTCATCACAAATAACCTCCATCTGCTCTTCCAGACCATTCAAGCGAACCGAACGCTCAGCCATATCTGCTAATCGCTCCTGAATCTCTACAGCCACTATTTGTGCCTGAGTTCGGGTACTAGCAAAAAGTCCCACTGCCCCATTCCCAGCACAAAAATCTACAATTAATCCTCTTTTGGGAAAGCGTGGAAAACGTGACAAAAGAACACTATCTACTGAATAGCTAAAAACTTCTCTATTTTGTATGATTTTGATATCGGTTGAAAAGAGTTGATTAATCCTCTCCCCTTCTTTTAATAATAGTTCTTCTTCCATAGCATTATTATAGCATGTTTATATTAACATTACAAACAGATAGGGAAATTCCCTCTAACTATTGATTCTTTTCTTCAAATGTTGTAGGGCATCTCTTGTCCAAATAGGCATCATGCGTCCCAATGGAGAAAAACCAAAACGAACTCGGTCACTTGAAAAGCGTCTGCGTCTCGGTAACTGATGCTTTTCTTCTTCCAGCGTCCGGATAGAAAGACTAGCCTTACCAGTAAATTCATCTAGATCAACAACCTGAACTTGAACTTCTTCATCTATTTTTATAGCTTCATGGATATTTTCAATAAACCCCGTTCGAATCTCTGAAATATGAATCAGTCCTGTATCTCCTGTCTCCAGCTCAACAAAGGCTCCATAGGGCTGAATCCCAGTAATTCGTCCCTTTAACTTATCACCGATTTTCATTTTAATCCTCTACTTCAATTGTCTCAATCACTACATCTTCAATAGGCTTGTCCATAGCGCCAGTTTCTACAGAAGCAATTTCATCCAAGATAGCGTAAGAATTTTCATCTACTAATTGTCCAAAAACAGTGTGACGACGGTCTAGATGAGGAGTTCCACCTTGTTCTGCATAGATTCCCGCAATCGGTTCAGGCCATCCACCACGAGCAATCTCTTTCTTAGAGTATGGCAAGTGTTGATTCTGAACGATAAAGAATTGACTACCATTGGTATTTGGACCCGCATTGGCCATGGAAAGGGCACCACGGATATTGTAAAGTTCTTCTGAGAATTCATCCTCAAAAGCTTCTCCATAGATAGACTCACCACCCATACCTGTACCAGTCGGATCTCCACCTTGAATCATAAAATCTTTGATGATTCGGTGGAAAATAACTCCATCATAATAGCCATCTTTTGAAAGAGCAACAAAGTTAGCCACTGTTTTAGGTGCCTGTTCAGGGAAAGAGCTTGATACGCAAAGTCTCCATGATTTGGTCTTTAATAGTCGCAAAGGACCTTCTACTGTTTTCAATATCTACTTGTGGGAAATGCAATTCTTTTTCTACCATACCAAATCCTTCTAAGGCATCAAAAATGCCATCTTCTTCTAGTGTTTTTGTAATATAATCTGCTTTTTCTTTGATATTATCATGAGAAATTCCCATGGCAACGCTGATTCCAGCATAATCAAAGAGTTCCAAGTCGTTGAGGCCATCTCCAAAAACCATGACGTTCTCTGGTTTCAAGCCTAGGTGTTCCACAACCTTTTCCACCCCCGTCGCTTTGGAGCCTGAAAATCGGTACAATATCAGACGAATGTTGATGCCAACGAACCATGCGAAGTTTGTCTGAGAGACTGTCAGGCAAGTGCAAGTCATCTCCCTTTATCTTCAAAAGTCCACATCTGATAGATATCTTCTTTTTCATGGAAGTCAGGATCCACATCCAAGTCTGGATAGATTGGGTTAATAGCTTCACTAATCATATCGGTGCGAGTCGACAACTTGGCATCATGACTCCCAACCAAACCATACTCAATTCCTTCTTGCTTAGCCCAAGAGATATACTCCTCAACATCTGACTTCTCAATCTGATGTTGATAAATGATCTGACCTTTTTTATCTTCAATATAGGCCCCATTTAAGGTCACAAAAAAGTCAGGGTTGAGCTCACGAATCTCTGGCACAACACCAAAAATCCCTCGTCCAGAAGCAATACCTGTCAAAATTCCTTTCTCACGTAATTGCTTAAAAACAGTTGGGATTGAAGCTGGAATAAAACCCGTCTTAGAATTTCGTAATGTATCATCAATATCAAAAAAGACAATTTTTATCTTTTTTGCCTTATATCTTAATTTTGCATCCATCTCTCTACCTCTTTCAGTCTAACTCTTTCCATTATACCATAAAATAGAGAAATCCCATATCTTCGATTATATCCTTGTCTCCTATTGGATTTCCCTCATTGCATACAAAACCAAATCATCATCATTTTGACTAGTATAGCTCATTTATAGAGTATGATTTCTATGTCAGACATCTGTACTGTCTAGAATGTTTTCACATCTGATATAAAATATTAGGTCGATCCATGACAGATTATAAATCTACCAAGCTCTCCTCGTCTGAAATAACTTTAACTCTTTTTATATTATAGAAAGCAAAAAAAGCTTATCAAAGCCTGAACCAAGCTATAAAGCTAATTCATTTTGTATTTCTAAAATCGTTAAAAGAAACATAGAGGATGGTCACCCATCGGACCCAAACTCGCTCTCTCATTTCAATGCTCATGAAAAAAGTCCACAGACCTGAAAAAGCCCGTCGGGGTCTTAATTCGCTCTCACTTCAAATGCTCATGAAAAAGAGGCCCACCCGGGCTCTTTTTTTAATCTTCGTTTACGAAAGGCATCAAAGCCATTACGCGAGCGCGTTTGATAGCTGTTGTTACTTTACGTTGGTTTTTAGCTGAAGTTCCTGTTACACGACGAGGAAGGATTTTCCCACGTTCTGAAACGAAACGGCTAAGAAGCTCAGTATCTTTGTAATCAACATATTCAATTTTGTTTGCTGCGATGTAATCAACTTTTTTACGGCGTTTGAATCCGCCACGACGTTGTTGAGCCATGTTTTTTCTCCTTTATAATTTTAGTTGTCCATTAGAATGGTAAATCATCATCTGAAATATCCAATGGATTTGTTGCTCCAAATGGATTTTCATCACGTGAAAAGTCTGGTACTGAATTTGTAGGTGCTGAATAGTTTGAACTTGGTGCAGAGTAAGCTCCACCTGTATGACCCTCACGCACACTACGGCTTTCCAACATTTGGAAATTCTCAGCCACGACCTCTGTCACGTAGACACGTTGTCCTTGCTGGTTATCGTAACTACGAGTCTGGATACGACCTGTCACCCCGATAAGTGAGCCTTTTTTAGCCCAGTTAGCAAGGTTCTCAGCCTGTTGACGCCACATAACGACATTGATAAAATCAGCCTCACGTTCGCCATTTTGACTCTTAAATGTACGGTTTACTGCAAGAGTAAAAGTCGCAACTGCTACATTTGATGGAGTATAACGCAACTCAGCATCACGTGTCATACGCCCTACAAGTACAACATTGTTAATCATAGTTTACCTTCTTACGCGTCAATTTTGACGATCATGTGACGAAGAATGTCAGCGTTGATTTTTGAAAGACGGTCAAACTCTTTAAGAGCTGCATCGTCGTTTGCTTCAACGTTAACGATGTGGTAAAGTCCTTCACGGAAATCTTGGATTTCGTATGCAAGACGACGTTTTTCCCAAGATTTTTGATTCAACAACAGTTGCACCGTTGTCAGTCAAAAATAGAGTCAAAACGTGCTACCAAAGCGTTTTTTTAGCTTCTTCTTCAATGTTTGGACGAATGATATAAAAAGAATTTCGTATTTAGCCATTGATATGTTCCTCCTTTTTGGTCTAATGACCCCAAGACTTTGCAAAGGGGTAAGTGAGGTTCGCTCACAATAAACTATTATACTAGAAAATCATTTTTTACGCAAGTAAAAACACTGTAAATAAAAAAGAAGATGACGAATCATCTTCTCAAAAACTATGAGTTTTTAGTCTTCTTTTTTCTTGCGTCCAGAAGTCCAAATCCACCTAGGGCTCCAAGAAGTCCAAGCGCTGCAAGGCTAGCGTTAGCTTCTGTACCTGTGTTAGGCAACTCTTTTTGACCTTCAACATATTTAGGTGTTGCTGGTTGAGTAGCTGAATCAGTTGGTACTGATGTTTCAGCTGGTGTTGGAACAGCAGGTTGGGTTGGAGTTGTTGGTTGTTCCGGTTGCACTGGAACTACTGGTTGTTCAGGAGTCTCTGGTGTTGATGGAACTGGTGCTGGTTTCGGCTTAGACTCTGGCTTAGCCCTGGTTTTAGGCTCTGGTTTTTGGTTCCGGTTTTGGTTCCGGCTGAGCTCGGTTTTTGGTTCAGTTTTTGGTTCCGTTTTGGTTCCGGTTTTGGCTCTGGCTTAGGCTCTGGTTTTAGTATCTGCTTCGTAGTATACATCAACCGTTTTGTTGTCGGTTGTTGATGTTACTTCTGTCGCTTCTACTGTTGGTACACTTGGAGCTTTGTAGTTTGGTATTGCTTCTGGTGTTACTTGTGACCAGTTACCTTTTACTCCATTCTCCGTATGTAACAGTCTCCTGTGACTTTGTTTGTTGTCTTCGATCTTGTTAACGTCACTGTTTCAACTGTTGGATCTTTCAAGACTTTGTTCGTACCTTTTTTTCTAGGTAGTTGATTGTTCTTGTTACTGTTTTTTCTTCTGTTCCAGTTTCTGTATCTGCTTCATAGTATACATCAATCGTTTTGTTTGTCAGTTGTTGATGTTACTTCTGTCGCTTCTACTGTTGGTACACTTGGAGCTTTGTAGTTTGCTATTGCTTCTGGGGTTACTTCTGACCAGTTACCTTTACTCCATTCTCCGTATGTAACATCACCTGTAACTTTGTTTGTTGTCTTCGATCTTGTTAACGTCACTGTTTCAACTGTTGGAGCTTTCAAGACTTTGTTCGTACCTTTTTCTAGGTAGTTGATTGTTCTTGTTACTGTTTTTTCTTCTGTTCCAGTTTCTGTATCTGCTTCGTAGTATACATCAACCGTTTTGTTGTCAGTTGTTGATGTTACTTCTGTCGCTTCTACTGTTGGTACACTTGGAGCTTTGTAGTTTGCTATTGCTTCTGGTGTTACTTCTGACCAGTTGCCTTTACTCCATTCTCCGTATGTAACTTCTTTTGTGACTTTGTTTGTTGTCTTCGATCTTGTTAACGTCACTGTTTCAACTGTTGGGTCTTTCAAGACTTTTATTTGTACCTTTTTTTCTAGGTAGTTGATTGTTCTTGTTACTGTTTTTTTCTTCTGTTCCAGTTTTCTGTATCTGCTTCATAGTATACATCAACCGTTTTGTTGTCAGTTGTTGATGTTACTTCTGTCGCTTCTACCGTTGGTACACTTGGAGCTTTATAGTTTGCTATTGCTTCTGGTGTTACTTGTGACCAGTTGCCTTTGCTCCATTCTCCGTATGTGACTTCTTTTTGTGACTTTGTTTGTTGTCTTCGATCTTGTTAACGTCACTGTTTCAACTGTTGGGTCTTTCAAGACTTTATTTGTACCTTTTTTTCTAGGTAGTTGATTGTTCTTGTTACTGTTTTTTTCTTCTGTTCCAGTTTCTGTATCTGCTTCGTAGTATACATCAACCGTTTTTGTTGTCAGTTGTTGATGTTACTTCTGTCGCTTCTACCGTTGGTACACTTGGAGCTTTATAGTTTGCTATTGCTTCTGGTGTTACTTGTGACCAGTTGCCTTTGCTCCATTCTCCGTATGTGACTTCTTTTGTGACTTTGTTTGTTGTCTTCGATCTTGTTAACGTCACTGTTTCAACTGTTGGGTCTTTCAAGACTTTATTTGTACCTTTTTCTAGGTAGTTGATTGTTCTTGTTACTGTTTTTTCTTCTGTTCCAGTTTCTGTATCTGCTTCGTAGTATACATCAACCGTTTTGTTGTCGGTTGTTGATGTTACTTCTGTCGCTTCTACCGTTGGTACACTTGGAGCTTTATAGTTTGCTATTGCTTCTGGTGTTACTTGTGACCAGTTGCCTTTACTCCATTCTCCGTATGTAACAGCTCCTGTGACTTTGTTTGTTGTCTTCGATCTTGTTAACGTCACTGTTTCAACTGTTGGATCTTTCAAGACTTTGTTTGTACCTTTTTCTAGGTAGTTGATTGTTCTTGTTACTGTTTTTTCTTCTGTTCCAGTTTCATACAAAGTATCATAAACATAAGTTACAGTAATTTCTTCGCTATTAATAACACCTTCAACTGGAGCAGAAGTTTCTTTAACTCGCATATATCTATAAGCTATTCCATTATATGTAAATTCATCAGGACGATATTCTTCTGTATCTACATTATAATCTTTTTGTATAAGCTCTTTTTTTCGATAGCTGTTATTGTTGGTTTAATCGTATTTCCTTGCATATCTTCATATGCAACTTTAACAGCTCCATTTTTTATATTCTCTGTTTTAATAGTAACAGAAGCTACATTCGCCTCATTATATATTTCTTCTGCATTTGTTTTTGCTGCTGCTGAAATATAAGCTACCTGTGTATCTTTTGCATCCTTAGAAATTCTTGCTGGTACTAAAAATTCATTTGATAATCCCGGATTTAATGTAGTTCCTGGATTAGAAACAAACTTAACTGCTGTAACCTTGCTCCAATCTGTCACTTGATCAGCTGTTAAAGTTGTTGCTGCAGCAACTTCATTTGCATTTCCACTAATTGGAGAAGTTAAGTAGTATGCTGTCCATCCTGCAGGAGCTATTGCTTCTCCTGTAGCTTCCACATCAAATGCAGAATTACGGGCTATACTTGTATCAACAATATTCTTGTCGTCTTTTTTTAGGTAATGTCACAAGTACTTCATTATTCGATAGTTTTTGAATTATCTGTATTTGATAATGTAAAACGGTATGTCACATCTGCTTTTTGGAGCTAAGTTCTGTAATGATGTTGTATAGCCTTCTCGTTGATCATTTTTTTATCAGTTACATCTACATGTAATCGTGTCGCCGATGTATTACTTACAGGAATTTCATAAGTGAAAGTTGATGTATTGATAATTGTCTTATCTCCATCAAACTCATTATTAGGATTTAATCCATGTAGGAATCTATTTTTCATCCCAAACTAATGTGTATTTCAAACGATAACTACCTGTTTGAACCCACTGTGCTACATTAAACTCTAAATCTGGAGTTACATTCTCACGAGTATTTGAATCCTTCGGATCAATAATCAATACACGTTTACCAGTATTTTTGATAATTATCATCTTTAGTTACAAGTGGGCTATTTCCGGCGTAACTAAAACCATCTGGTAACTCTACAATAATTTTTAGGATTTTTGTGTACCTAAATAATCTAATTTTTTTATCTGTAGTAGCACCATGTGAAGTATATGTACTATATCACGATTTCCTAAACCTGAAGGAGAGTAATCATAAGCTTCTATTCCAGAACTTAATGATTGTGTTTTATTCCCTGCTAGAACTGTTTCTATCTTCCTAGTTCTCGATGTCAATTTTTAAAGCTGTTCTAGCATCTGCTAAAAATTGTTTTTAGAAATACTTGTATTAACTACATCTGTATCTTGAGTTGAAATTTTTTTGCAGTAACGATACTCTTAGCTTCTTTACCTTCCGCTACCATTTGTTTAGCTTTTTTTCTAAGCCTTTTTAAGTTTTTGATGTAAATAAATACCAGCTTGACTAAGCGTATCATTTGTAAATGTCATTTCACCTTTTTGGCTTTAATAAAACTCAGGTTGTACCTTCTGGTAAATCTATTGATGTACCTCCATTCTTTTTTTAAAGGCAATTTCCCCTAACTTCGTTTCCGTTGTACCATTTACAGTATATACTTCAAATGTATTGCTAGTCCCCAGATTATCCGGTGCATACCAAGCTGCATATGCTCCATTCTTATTCCAAGTCCCATAAAATTCAATTGATCTCTTTTGATCAAAGTCACTGTCAATCGTTAATTCAACTTCCTTAACTTTTGTTGGAGTATCTACACTTCTCCAGAAAACTATAATTCTTTTTATCATCGGTTTCTGGATTGATTCCAGGAATTGCAATATTCACTCTATTTTCATGATTTTGTTCATTAGTATAATTGTTAATTACTAATGGAGGTTGTGCTCCTGCTGTATTTGGCGTTGCTCCATCTCCGTTATCTTTATATGGATTCACAGCCTTCACAACTAACGAAGTAGACCCTTGACTTGTATTTGTTTCTCCTGATTTATCTGTATAAATTACATTATCTGTAAAGGTAAATTCTTTTTCCTTTTTAAAAACTCTTCTAATGTACCCGCCTGACGCATATTGATACGAAGCGTATCATCACTAGTATTATTCCCTTGATCGAATACAGTTTTTTTGCATCTGGTATTGTTCTTGTATAACGAGCAATGTTACCTTCCTGTGTCCATCCTGCATTGATAGATGTTTCAGACACTACAGCTCCTGTCGGTAAAGTAATAGCATGTTGTATTTTATTAACAGCAGCAACTTCTTTATTTAATGTTGTTAATTTTAAAACCAATTCTTTATTCTTGGTTTCATCAATAGTATCTCCAGGGTGCATTTGTATTAAATAAAGCTAAATCTCTAGCACCACTTTCGCTGTCTACATGAATACTAGCATATCCACTCTTATTTGTATTTGCTACCACTGACTTAGTAGTCTTCTCAGGTGCAATTGGATTCCCATTTTTTTATCCATTACTTGAGATGTAATAGAAGTTTGAGAATTACAGCCAGTTCTATATTTATCAAACTTATAACTAATATTGAAAATTACCATAAGAACCACTTGGAACTTCTCCAGTATAAATCTTATACTGTGTATTCGTTACTTTTTTCCACCCTTAAAAGCTGTACCAAATTGTACATCAGTAATAGGTTCATTCTCAGGTAAATTCACTAAAAATATAAGAACCTTCTTCTAATTTTTGAAGGAGCTGATACATCTAACCTAAATGTAGAAATAATTTGTTCTCCTACATTATATTCTGTTTGGTTTCCTACTATATGTCCTTGTAAACTAACTCTATTTTCAGTTGTTGCTTGTGTTTGATTAGCAGTCGCTGATGTACTATTTGAAGTACCAGTATCTCCTGTATTAGTTGCAGATTCTGTTGTTGAACTTGGTTGATTGGGTGTAGTAACTGGTACATATGTAATTTTATATTTATTTTCCCCAACAGATTGTAGGCTTGTCGCAGTAAATCCTGGATACTCTTTCTTTAATTGTTCAAGATTTGCTGAAAAATTTGATTTTAAAAATAGCTACATCTTCTACTACTCCACCTGGTTTCTCATGAGTTACCATTACAAATTCTTGCGTATCTGCTACTACTGAATTACCTGTTCCAGTTCTGTTGTAACCACTATCTGTTACACTTGCAATCGGTGCATCTATTTCATCAGCTTCAACATGATAACCCAAAAAGAAGCCAGCCCCGATTAAAAACACTCGCAGCACCAACTTTTTAATTTTTTTGATCGAATATTTTTTTCGTATCTATTTCACAAAAATATCGATGATTTTTTTGTTGTCTCGACAATTTAAACATTGTTTACCACCCTATATATATATATATATGCACTCACGAGTACATATATTCGTTTAATTATATCATATTTCAAAGTAATTTTTTTAAGTAATTTGTCTATTTTTTTCAAAATTATAAAAATTTTGTGTCCTAGGTACAGAAAAAAATAATATTATTAGGCTACTTCCAAGTATGCTTGAATATATATTGCATAAAAATGCAAATAAATAGGGTGATAAATCATCTTTTAAAAAATGATAATATTTTTCAATCTCGACATCAAAAAAAGTAAAAGGTCGATAGAACCTTTTACTTTCATCTCATTATTTACGGTTTAATACGGTGCAACATACGTGGGAATGGAATAGCTTCACGGATGTGTTTTGTTCCTGCTGCGAAGGTTACCATACGTTCGATACCGATACCAAATCCACCGTGTGGTACAGTACCGTATTTACGAAGGTCAAGGTAGAATTCATATTCTGTACGATCCATACCAAGTTCATCCATCTTAGCTACAAGAGCATCGTAGTCTTCCTCACGCATAGAACCACCGATGATTTCTCCATAGCCTTCTGGAGCAAGCAAGTCTGCACAAAGCACGCGCTCTGGATTTCCAGGAACTGGTTTCATGTAGAAGGCCTTGATGGTTGCTGGGTAGTTCATGACAAATGTTGGCACACCAAAGTGGTTTGAAATCCAAGTTTCGTGTGGTGAACCAAAGTCATCGCCATGCTCAAGATGCTCATAGTCAGCATCTTCATCATTTTCATGCTCTTGCAAGAGGTCAATGGCTTGATCGTAAGTGATGCGTTTGAATGGCTCTGCAATGTAGCGTTTCAATAGTTCTGTATCACGTTCCAAGGTTTCCAAGGCTTGAGGCGCACGGTCAAGAACACCTTGAAGAAGAGCTTTAACATAAGCTTCTTGCAAGTCAAGTGATTCATCGTGTGTCAAGTATGAGTACTCTGCGTCCATCATCCAGAACTCAGTCAAGTGACGGCGCGTTTTTGATTTTTCAGCACGAAATACTGGACCAAAGTCAAAGACACGACCAAGAGCCATAGCACCTGCTTCTAGGTAAAGCTGCCCTGATTGGCTCAAGTAGGCTGGCGTCCCGAAGTAGTCAGTTTCAAAAAGTTCTGTTGAATCTTCTGCTGCATTTCCTGAAAGAATTGGGCTATCAAACTTCATGAAGCCATTCTTGTCAAAAAACTCATAAGTTGCATAGATAATAGCATTACGGATTTGCATAACTGCCACTTGCTTGCGAGAACGGAGCCACAAGTGACGGTTGTCCATCAAGAAGTCTGTTCCGTGTTCTTTTGGTGTAATTGGATAATCTTGTGATTCACCGATTACTTCCACGTCTGTGATATCCAACTCATAGCCAAACTTAGAACGCTCGTCTTCTTTGACAATACCTGTCACATAAACAGAAGTTTCTTGGCTCAAGCGTTTGATGACATCAAACTTTTCAGCTCCTACTTCTTCACCAAATTTTTCTACAAAGTTTGGTTTAAAGGCTACACCTTGGAAGAAGGCTGTTCCATCACGCAATTGCAAGAAGGCGATTTTCCCTTTTCCTGACTTATTGGCAACCCAAGCGCCAATCGTCACTTCTTGACCAACATAGTCTTTTACATCAATAATCGTTACACGTTTTGTCATTATTTTCCCTTTTCTTTTTCTTTTATTTTTCCATAAATGCTTTCAAGCGATTAACTGCTTCTTTAAGCGTATCTAGGTCTGTCGCATAGCTGAGGCGCACATTTTCTGGCGCTCCAAATCCTGCTCCTGTTATGAGTGCTAGACCAACTTCCTCAAGAATAGCTGTTGTAAAGTCAGTCACATCCGTATAACCTTTCATCTCCATGGCTTTTTTGACATTTGGGAAGAGATAGAAAGCTCCTTGTGGTTTAACGACTTCAAAACCTGGAACCTCACATAATAGCGGATAAATGGTATTGAGACGTTCCTCAAAAGCCTGACGCATGATGTCAACAGAATCCTGTGGTCCTGTTAAGGCTTCAATAGCCGCATATTGAGAAACAGATGTCAAATTTGAAGTTGTTTGTCCTGTCAATTTACTCATAGCTGCAATGATTTCAGGATCACCTACTGCATAACCAACTCGCCAACCCGTCATGGCATAAGCCTTAGATACACCGTTAATAACAATGGTTTGCTTACGAATTGCTTCTGACAGACTTGAGATTGGAACAAATTCATTTCCATTATAAACAAGGCGGCCGTATATATCATCTGCTAAAATCAGAATGTCATGCTCAACTGCCCAATTTCCGATAGCTAGTAATTCTTCACGAGTATAGATCATACCAGTCGGATTAGATGGTGAATTGAGAACCAAAACCTTTGTCTTATCTGTCCTAACTAGTTCGAGTTGATCCACCGTGACTTTAAAATCATTGTCTTCTTTAGCTTGAACAAAAACTGGAATCCCTTCTGCCATCTTGACCTGGTCTCCATAACTAACCCAGTATGGAGTTGGAATAATAACTTCATCTAAAGGATTAATTACAGCCATAAAGAAGGTATAGAGGGAAAACTTGGCACCTGTAGCAAAGGTAACCTCATTACTTGCGACAGAATAGCCATAGTAGCGCTCGAAGTAGGTATTGACTGCTGCTTTTAATTCTGGTAGACCTGAAGCTACTGTATAGAAGGAAGCCTGTCCTTCCCGAATAGCTTTAACTGCTGCATCCTGAATATTTTCAGGGGTGTGAAAATCTGGTTGCCCCAAGGTCAAGAAAAGGACATCTTTACCTTGAGCTTTTAATTTTTTTGCTCTCGCATCACTAGCTAAAGTGACACTTTCTTCCATTTCTAAAACACGGTTGGATAGTTTCATAGGCCCTCCTTATTGACCAATGCTCCTGTTTCAAAATCTACTAGATAAAAATCAGAGCCTGACTTGACTTCCCAGATTGGTTTGTCTTTATAACGGCCAAAGGTAATCTTGTCAATCTCGCCAGCTCCTTTTTCCTTAGAAACAGCTTCTGCTTTTTCTTGTGAAACACCCTGATTTAGCTGATAAACGTAAATCTTATGGTCATCTTTTCCAATCAGGACAGCAAGTGATTCTTGCTGTTTATTACGACCAAGAACACTGTAATAAGATTCCAAGCCATTGTATAAATCAACCTGATCAGCCTGCTCTAATCCTGCATACTGCTGAGCTAATTTTTCTCCTTCACTTTTAGCTGTTTGATAAGGTTTCATACTCAGAAACACCAGATACAGAAAGGAAGCACTGATAACCACCAACAAAATCGTCATCCCTAGACCATACTGCCACAGTAGATTATTTTTTGCTTTGTTTTGTCTTTTTTTCACTCGTCTATTTTACCATCTATTAGGCTTTATTACAAGTGAATATAGGAATACTCATAGAAAATCTCTTCAAACCACGTCAGCTTTATCTGCAACCTCAAAGCAGTGCTTTGAGCAACCTGCGGCTAGCTTCCTAGTTTGCTCTTTGATTTTCATTGAGTATAAAGCAACCAATTCTATTTCTTCCTTCAAACAAAATCAGTATTGAAAGGGAAATTTCTTACTTTTCCAGTCGCAAATGACTAGAATTTCATCAACTTTATCATTTTTAAATAAACTCTGAGCAAATTTCTTGCAAGTAATCTCGTTCCGTTGTAATATATTTTATAACAACAAGAGATTTTCTCTTTATCTAAAAGGAGACACACTATGTCTAAAAAAGTATTATTTATCGTCGGTTCCCTCCGCAAGGTTCTTTCAACCACCAAATGGCGCTCGAAGCTGAGAAAGCACTTGCTGGTAAAGCGGAAGTTAGCTACCTTGATTATTCGGCTATTCCTCTCTTTAGCCAAGATTTGGAAGTTCAACACATCCAGCTGTAGTTGCTGCTCGTGAAGCAGTTCTCGCTGCTGATGCTATCTGGATTTTCTCTCCAGTCTACAACTTCTCTATCCTGGTACAGTGAAGAACTTGCTTGACTGGCTATCTCGTGCCCTTGACTTGTCTGATACACGTGGCGCTTCTGCCCTTCAAGACAAGTTCGTCACAGTAGCATCTGTAGCCAATGCAGGTCACGATCAACTCTTCGCTATCTATAAAGACCTCTTGCCATTTATCCGTACACAAATCGTTGGTGATTTCACTGCTGCACGTGTTAACGACTCTGCTTGGGCAGACGGCAATTTAGTTCTTGAAGAAACTGTTCTAAATTCACTAGCAAAACAAGCACAAGACTTGGTCGCAGCAATCTAATCATCACTAATCACTATTTTAAAGACAGACAATTGAGAAGACTTTCAATCCATAAAAAAGAACTAGAGTTATCACAAATGAGTGATTTTTCTAGTTCTTTTCGATTTACAAAGACTTTATGTAGGAAAAGCTACTACAGATCAAATGAGATCAGCTATTTAAGCTTCCTCTTCATCGTCTTTTTTCTTTTTGGTAAATAGCAAACCAAATGCGCCAAGAAGAGATAGAAGTCCTAATGCACCTGTAGCACGGTCTTCCTGTGTACCAGTATTTGGTAATACTGCTTGCGGTTGAGTAGCTGGTCCCTCAGCATAGATAACAGTATCCGGTCTACGATTTGTATCGTCAGATGGTGTAGCTGGACTCACTTTCCTGAAGACATGAATTACAACATCATCTTTAGTTTCTGTTCTTACAAACGCATAACCTTCAATTTCACCATGTTCAAATGCTTCGTTCGCTTCACCTAAAACTTTTGGTTCTTTTGCATCTGCTGGTTTTAGCTCATTACCTTTTTCATCAATCCATTTTGTGATAATCAATTTGACTTTTGGTAATTGAGTAGGGTCTGGAAGTTCGCCATTTATACCAATATTTCCATTAAACTTAGAGATCTCATGAGTTGGTGCGTCCGGTGTAGTTGTTCCTCCCATAAATTCAGGAGTATCTACACTTGGAGGTGTAATTAAGTTTCCATTCTCATCTACTCCAGTTGTTCCAATTGGTTCCGTATATTCTGGAATATCAACCACTGGTGGCTCAAGTAGATTTCCATTTTCATCAACCCCAGTTGATCCAATTGGGTCAGTGTACGCTGGTACTTCGCTTGTCGGTGCATCCGGTGGGTTTACGCCTCCTGTGAAATCTGGTGTTCCTGGTTGTGTTTCTGGTATCCCTTTTTCTTCACTTTCATTCACCGTCACGGATACTTCGACTTCGTCTTCTGTTCCGTCTGGATAGTGGACTAAGGCTACTCCTGGATGACTGCCTGGTGTAGTGACTTCTGGGGTTGTCTTCCATGTAACTGTTACGCCTTCTGGTAAGCCTGTTTTGTTTACACTTTCTTCTGCGTTTGGCACTTGTCCATTGTCTACTGTTTGTGGAATACCAGTTGGTGTGTATTCGTCTTTTTGTGGCGTTACTTCTACCCTTACTGGTACTTCTTCTGTACTGTGATCTGGATAGGTGATTAATACTTTTCCTGGCTTACTTCCTGGTGTACTTGTGTTTGGTTGTTCTGACCATGTATAAGTTGTTCCTTCTGGTAAACCGTTTGTATTGATACTTTTCTCTGGATCTGGTACTTCGTTGTGGCGTACCGTTTGGTTTGGCTCTTTTGCCGTTGGGTTGAACGTTTCTTTTTGTTCTTTTACAGTTACAGGTACTTCAACTTCGTCTTCTGTTCCGTCTGGATAGTGGACTAAGGCTACTCCTGGATGACTGCCTGGTGTAGTGACTTCTGGGGTTGTCTTCCATGTAACTGTTACACCTTCTGGTAAGCCTGTTTTATTTACACTTTCTTCTGCGTTTGGCACATGTCCATTGTCCACTGTTTGTGGTATTGCGGTTGGAGTGTATTCATCTTTTTGTGGCGTTACTTCTACCGTTACTGGTACTTCTTCTGTACTGTGATCTGGATAGGTGATTAATACTTTTCCTGGCTTACTTCCTGGTGTACTTGTGTTTGGTTGTTCTGACCATGTATAAGTTGTTCCTTCTGGTAAGCCGTTTGTATTAATACTTTTCTCTGGATCTGGTACTTCGTTGTGGCGTACCGTTTGGTTCGGTTCTTTTGCCGTTGGGTTGAACGTTTCTTTTTGTTCTCTTACAGTTACCGGTACTTCGACTTCGTCTTCTGTTCCGTCTGGATAGTGGACTAAGGCTACTCCTGGATGACTTCCTGGTGTAGTGACTTCTGGGGTTGTCTTCCATGTAACTGTTACGCCTTCTGGTAAGCCTGTTTTATTTACACTTTCTTCTGCGTTTGGCACATGTCCATTGTCCACTGTTTGTGGTATTGCGGTTGGAGTGTATTCATCTTTTTGTGGCGTTACTTCTACCGTTACTGGTACTTCTTCTGTACTGTGATCTGGATAGGTGATTAATACTTTTCCTGGCTTACTTCCTGGTGTACTTGTGTTTGGTTGTTCTGACCATGTATAAGTAGTGCCTTCTGGTAAGCCGTTTGTATTAATACTTTTCTCTGGATCTGGTACTTCGTTGTGGCGTACCGTTTGGTTCGGCTCTTTTGCCGTTGGATTAAACGTTTCTTTTTGTTCTTTTACAGTAACTTTCACATTTACTGTATCTTTTGAGCCGTCTCTGTACGTTGCTTCTACTCCGTCTTTCTCACCTGGTGTTGTTGTTACTGGCGTTGTCTTCCAAGCGTAACTTGTTCCTTCTGGTAAACCTGAAGTATTCACGCTTGTTGCTGCATCTGGAGTTACTCCATAACTTACTGTTTGTTTTGTCTGAATTTGGAGTTGCATCGTATTTTGTAGTCATTGATTTCACAGTGATTGTTACATTTATTGGTGTTTTGTTCCCTGCGTTATCTTCTACTTCGATTGTTACATTATGCGGTTGTACATCTGTTCCTTCTGGTAAGCTTGGTACTTGCGTTACTCCAGTTTTGAATTGAATCTTTTTAGTTGATTCATTGTATTCTAGGAAGTCTGGTAGACCTGTCACAGTCGTTGTCTTAACTCCACTTCCGCCAGTGTTATCTTCACTTGTTATGGCTATGTTTGGATCTTGTCCTTCTACTGCGATTAAGTCCCAATTTTGTCCGTTTGTTGGTGCTTGGATTGTTGGATTAGTTACGTCTTTAACTTTCAATGGAATTGTAACGTCTTTTGTTGTTCCATCTTTGAAGGTTACAACTGCACTAATAGTTTTGATCTCCATAGTTAGCTGTACTGATTGGTGATTTAGGTACTACTGTTGAAATCTTATCAGTTCCACTTACGTTTCCTACTTTTTGATGTCGCTGTTACTTTGGCTTTTAAGTTCATCGTTTGTTACTGGGGTATTTTTGGTTTACCTCGATTGGTAGCTCAGTTACATTGTACTCATCACTAAGTTTATTTACAGTTGACTTTTACATTTACTGTATCTTTTTGAACCATCTCTGTACGTTACTTCTACTACTCCGTCTTTCTCACCTGGTGTGTGTTGTGTATCTGGCGTTGTCTTCCAAGCGTAACTTGTTCCTTCTGGTAAACCTAGTATTCACACTTGTTGCTGCGTCTGGAGTTGCTCCATAACTTACTGTTTGTTTTTTTCTGAGTTTGGAGTTGCATCGTATTTTCGTAGTCATTGATTTCACAGTGATTGTTACATTTATTGGTGTTTTTGTTCCCTGCGTTATCTTCTACTTCGATTGTTACATTATACGGTTGTACATCTGTTCCTTCTGGTAAACTTGGTACTTGCGTTACTCCAGCTTTTGAACTTAATCTGTCTTAGTTGCTTCATTGTATTCCAAGAAGTCTGGTAGACCTGTCACAGTCGTTGTCTTAACTCCACTTCCTCCAGTGTTATCTTCACTTGTTATGGCTATGTTTTGGATCTTGTCCTTCTACTGCGATTAAGTCCCAATTTTGTCCGTTTGTTGGTGCTTGAGATAGTTGGATTTCGTTACGTCTTTTGACTTTTTAATGGAATTGTTACGTCTTTTTGTTGTTCCATCTTTGAAGGTTACAACTGCACTAATAGTTTGATCTCCATAGTTAGCTGTACTGATTGGTGACTTAGGTACTACTGTTGAAATCTTATCAGTTCCACTTACGTTTCCTACTTTTGATGTCGCTGTTACTTTGGCTTTTAGGTCATCGTTTGTTACTGGGGTATTTTGATTAACCTCGATTGGTGCTCCAGTTACGTTGTACTCATCACTAAGTTTATTTACGTTGACTTTTTACATTTACTGTATCTTTTTGAGCCGTCTCTGTACGTTACTTCTACTACTCCGTCTTTCTCACCTGGTGTTGTTGTTACTGGTGTTGTCTTCCAAGCGTAACTTGTTCCTTCTGGTAAACCTGAAGTATTCACGCTTGTTGCTGCGTCTGGAGTTGTTCCATAACTTACTGTTTGTTTTTCTGAGTTTGGAGTTGCATCGTATTTCGTTGTCATTGATTTCACAGTGATTGTTACATTTATTGGTGTTTTGTTCCCCTGCGTTATCTTCTACTTCGATTGTTACATTATGCGGTTGTACATCTGTTCCTTCTGGTAAGCTTGGTACTTGCGTTACTCCAGTTTTGAATTGAATCTTTTTAGTTGATTCATTGTATTCTAGGAAGTCTGGTAGACCTGCCACAGTCGTTGTCTTAACTCCACTTCCGCCAGTGTTATCTTCACTTGTTACGGTGATATTTGGATCTTGTCCTTCTACTGCGATTAAGTCCCAATTTTGTCCGTTTGTTGGTGCTGAAATAGTTGGTTTCGTTACGTCTTTGACTTTTAATGGAATTGTGACGTCTTTTGTTGTTCCATCTTTGAAGGTTACAACTGCACTAATAGTTTGATCTCCATAGTTAGCTGTACTGATTGGTGACTTAGGTACTACTGTTGAAATCTTATCAGTTCCACTTACGTTTCCTACTTTTGATGTCGCTGTTACTTTGGCTTTTAGGTCATCGTTTGTTACCGGAGTATTTTGGTTTACTTCGATTAATGAACCAGTTACATCGTATTCTGAACTTAATTCTTTTACAGTAACTTTCACATTTACAGTGTCTTTTGATCCATCTCTGTACGTTACTTCTACTACTCCGTCTTTCTCACCTGGTGTGTTTGTATCTGGCGTTGTCTTCCAAGCGTAACTTGTTCCTTCTGGTAAACCTGAAGTATTCACACTTGTTGCTGCGTCTGGAGTTGTTCCATAACTTACTGTTTGTTTTTCTGAGTTTGGAGTTGCATCGTATTTCGTTGTCATTGATTTCACAGTGATTGTTACATTTATTGGTGTTTTGTTCCCTGCGTTATCTTCTACTTCGATTGTTACATTATGCGGTTGTACATCTGTTCCTTCTGGTAAACTTGGTACTTGCGTTACTCCAGTTTTGAATTGAATCTTTTTAGTTGATTCATTGTATTCTAGGAAGTCTGGTAGACCTGTCACAGTCGTTGTCTTAACTCCACTTCCTCCAGTGTTATCTTCACTTGTTATGGCTGATATTTGGATCTTGTCCTTCTACTGCGATTAAGTCCCAATTTTTGTCCGTTTCGTTGGTGCTTGGATTGTTGGATCAGTTACATCTTTGACTTTCTAATGGAATATGTCAACTGGATCTGTCGTATTAGTCTAAATAAGTTAACAGTGCACTTTAATTGTAGACGTTCATCATTTGCTGTACTGATTGGTGACCCTACAGGAGTAACAGATTTAACTTTAGTTATTACCATTATTGATGTAATAGTTACAGCTGCTTTTAATTCATCATTTGTTACTAGATTCATTTTGATTTCTTTGGTAATTTTGGTTGCTGTAGGTTCGTATTCACCATTTAGTTTCGCTCGACATTTACTGTTACATTTCACTGTATCTGTTTGAATCATCAGGGATATGTTACGTTACTACTCCCGCTTTATCTCCCTGGTCCTGTGTTGTTACTAGGTGTTGTCTGCCCAGTGTATATCTTGTTCCTTCTGGTAAATCCATTTTTTTATTAATGCTTGTTCCTGCATCCGGTGTTACTCCATAACTCACTGTTTGTTTTTTGTCCAGTTTAGATGTTGCATTATATTTTCGTAGTCATTGATTTAACAGTGATTGTTACCTGTCTTTGACTAGGATTGTTTTGCATTATCTGTAACTTGGATAGTCGCATTATAAGTTTTTACTATCTTTGTCCAACTGGTAATTTTGTTACTTCTTGAACTCCAATTTTTGAAATTTTAATTGTTTTAGTTGCATTATCATATACTAAAGAAAATCTGGTAAACCCTGTTACCGTTGTTGATTTAATACCACTTCCCTCCCATTGATTATCTAGTAGCTGCAACTGTTATAGGAGGCAATGTTCTATCCAATGCAATTAAATCCCAATTTTTGTCTATCACTTTGGTGTTTGAATCGTTGGAGCTGTTACGTCTTTCACTTCCAATGGAATTGTTACTGAATCAGTTGTACCATCAAGATAAGTTACTGTAGCATCTAATCGTTTGTAGTCCCTGCATTTGCTGTACTAATTGTACTCACAGGTGTAACAGATTTCACCTTTACTATTTCCGTTATTATTTACATTTACCGCTGCTTTTTAAATCATTATTTGTTACCGGAGTATTTTTGATTTCTAACGATTTTAGTTCCTGTAGGATCATGTTCATCACTTAATTTTTGCACCGCTATCGTTACATTCACAGTATCTTTTGAAGTGTCTGGATATGTTACAGTCACCACTCCTGCTTTTTCTCCAGGACCTGTTATCGTGCTTGGTGTAGTTGCCCATGCGTATGTTGTTCCTGCAGGCAATCCGTTTTTATTAATACTTGTTCCTGCATCTGGTGTAGCACCATAACTCACCGTTTGTTTTTTTGCGGATTAGCCACAGCATTATATTTATCGGTTTGTGCTTGAACATTAAAAGTTATTGTTTTTGTAGCTGTATTTCCATTTTTATCTACAGCCTTAATAGTTGCTTGCGTTCTTTGGAAATTATTTGGTATTACACCAGATAACTCAATCCTTTTTGTTGAAGGATTGTATCTTAAAGGATTTGCTAAATTCTCAACTACAATTGGATTAGCATCTTTAAGTCCAATACCCCTAGCATTATCCTGTGCCTCAATGGAAATATTACTTGGTAATCCTTCGGCTCTTGTTAACAATACAGAATCGGGGGCTGTAATAGTTGGATTAATATTATCTACGATTGCTACTGGAATAGTTACTGTCTTCATTACAGTATTTCCACGTAGAATTTCAATCTCTTTACGTTGCACACCTTGTGCTGATGTATCAACTGAAGAACCACCTTTCCAACGAATCGTTAAATCAGTTGCAGGGGCTGTTCCATTTGATAAAGTAATATAACTTCTAGCATCTCCAAGTTCACCACTTTGATTTTGGTAAATACGTTTATCCTGTTTCCCAATAAAATCTAGTACTGTATACGGTGTAGTAACATCTTTCGTTACTCCGTTATCATAACTTACTGTAACAACGGCATTCTTCGTACCTGGTTGACTAAAATCAAAAGGTATTTTCCATGTTACTCTCGCAGTTTGTGGAACTTCATGATTTGTTTTTGATTTTACTAAGTTTCTTGGATTTTTATAAAACTCGTGAGGTTCTCCCACTAATGTTGTTAAACTTGAATGTTTTGCTTCAACATCATTCTGTGCATTTGTTTGAATCGTTTTCGTACTAAATCCGTCTTTAAAGTAGATTGTCATTGTTGCACCGTCGGCAGAAATTTCGGCACGTTCATAATCTATATGATTAGCACGATTAACTACATCTGGATGTTCTGTTTTAAACTTCTCAATTAAAGCTGTTTTTTCAGCTTCCATCAAATGACGAACATCATCTACGTATGTTGGCGTTAAATTTCTTACAGTATTACGTTCACTTTGAGGTTTTTATTGTAATATTATAAATAATATTATAATTATTAGCAGGAGAAACAGTATCGTTAACAGTTAAAAACAACTTGATAATTGCCAGGTTTTATAATTCCATTCGATCCTATATTCCCAAGAATACCTGCTTGAACATTTGGATTATTAATATTGTCAATTGTTGTAGATGCTCGAATATCTCCTCTACCTGATGATACAATTATAGACAAATCTTTGAACGGTTTTTCCTGAAAGAGTTACTCTTTTTTTACTAGATAGTACGTATTAGCACTATCATGTCTAAATTTTTTCTCCCGTAACTTGTGTTTTTAATCCACAAAACTATCAGAATTAAAAATATGTCAAATTAGTATCCGCATTACTAACAACTTTACCATTTTGCACATTCTCTAATGGTGTAAATCTAATCCCTCTAAACGTACTTTCTCCACTATTCTCAATCACTTGTCCATTTCTAGGGTCACGTTTCCCAGAATGAGCTCGTGTCACTCTATTAGCCACTTTGTTGCGAGGCTTTTCGCTTCATTTAGGGCAGCATCAACTTCACTATCAGTGGATTTTTTTCCTCAGATAAATCACCAAATGCTTGAAGAGACTTGCTTTCAGATTCACTAAAGTCATAGCTGATTTCTCCTGCTAGTTGATTAATTTCTGAGACAAGAGCCTGAACCTTGTCAATTTTTTCTGTTAGAAGATTTTTCTTTTCATCACTATCTTTTGCCTTATCTGTTTGCTCTTCTTCTTTTACTATTTCGTTGCTCTTCTCTTCCAATTGAGCAAATGAATCTGACAAAATTTGTACTTCTTTATCTATCTCTGTTTGACTAGCAGTTTTCTTATCTAAAATTGCTTGCGCACGCGACAAAGAGAGATTAAGTTTTTCAACTGATTTAACTGTTTTAGTCTGTAAATCAGTATTCTTAATCTTTTCAATTAATTCATTTAAAGCAGTTTTATCCACAGTTTTGACTGTATTTTTCTACAGCCTTTTCATCACTTTTATCTTCTTGCACATTTTCAGAAATCTTATCTGATTCTTTTAACATGATTTTCTACCTGTGAATCATTTTCCACATCGTTTAGACTCTTTTTACTATTCAGCTTCCTCTTCTTTAACTTTAGTTGAATCACTCATAGACACAACCTTTTCATCAGCATGAATCAGATTTGTATTCTGTATCATCACTGCTCCTGTAGCTAAAAAGAGTGCACCCAAAAGAAAAATGCTTCCCTTTCTTTATCATTCTCCAATTCTTTTGATTGATGCCTTTTCGATTAAAAAACATAAAAACTCCTTGTTTCAATCTATCAAATTATTTCTTATATATTATATCCTTTTAAGCTCTTAGATGCAATCCTTTTAAGCTCTTAGATGCAATCCTTTTTCATTATATAATATATTATTTGTGATGATTTAACATATTTTCCTAAAAAATTGACTCACTTAGTACTATATGGAGATATCGCAGATGAAGTAATACCCTTCGAAAATCTCTTCCAACCAAGTCAGCTTTATCTGCAACCTAAAAGCTGTACTTTAAGTAACCTGCGGCTAGCTTCCTAGTTTGCTCTTCGATTTTCATTGAGTATAAGATAATAAAGTTGGGTAAAAAAACTCAATTTCAGGATAAGATGAAGTAAAATAAAAGATAAAAATATCAATGCTGTTCAATACCTTATACTATACGTTTTTCTGATTTTTAAAGATTTTCCTCATCCTCTATTCATCTCACACCTAACGGAGCGAGACGGTCTAATAGTCACATAAATAAAAAGAGCCTGGGACAAAATAGTTCTCAACCACAAAAAAGCGGCTCTATAATATTTGTAGTGGGTAAATCCCCTATGGATATTATGGAGCCGATTTTGTTGTAGAAAAAAAGTCCCATATCATCTATAATGAAAAGCGACCAAACCATCATTAGAAAGAATCATATGGAACAATTACATTTTTATCACAAAAATTACTCGATATTAAAGACCTAATATCCAGATTCTAGACATCATCAATAAGGATACACACAAGGAAATCATCGCCAAACTGGACTACGATGCCCCATCTTGTCCTGATTGTGGGAAAGTCAAATGAAGAAATATGACTTTCAAAAACTGTCTAAGATTCCTTACCTCGAAACAACTGGTATGCCTACTAGAATCCTCCTGAAACAAAGCGTCGATTCAAGTGCTATCATTGCTCGAAAAATGATGGTCGCCGAGACTTCTCTCGTCAAGAAGAATCATCAAATTCCCTCGTATCATCAGCAAAAGATTGCTCAAAAGCTGATTGAAAAAGACTTCTATGACCGATATTTGCCCATCAGCTGGCTATTTTCAACTTCAACTGTCATTCGTAAGCTCGATGACTTTCGCTTTTAAGTCTGATTTTTCTTAGCCTTTGCCCTGAGATTATGTCCTGGGACGTTAGTATGCTGACTGTTTCACAATAGGGAAAGATGAGTTTCATTGCGCAAGATTTTGACAATCTCAATATCATCAGCTGTTCTTGAAGGTAGAACACAAGCTGTCATCCGAAATCACTTTCTTCGATACGATAGAGCCGTTCGTTGTCGAGTGAAAATCATTACTATGGATATGTTTAGTCCTTACTATGACTTAGCTAGACAACTTTTTCCGCGTGCTAAAATCGTTCTAGATCGCTTTCACATTGTACAACATCTAAGCCGTGCTATGAGTCGTGTTCGTGTCCAAATCATGAATCAACTTGAACGAAAATCTCATGAATACAAGGCTATCAAGCGTTACTGGAGGCTCATTCAACAGGATAGTCTTAAACTGAGTGATAAACGTTTTTATCGCCCTACTTTTCGTATGCACTTAACCAATAAAGAAATCCTAGACAAGCTTTTGAGCTATTCCGAAGACTTGAAACACCACTATCATCTCTATCAACTCTTACTTTTTCACTTTCAGAATAAAGAGCTGACGAAATTTTTCGGACTCATTGAGGACAATCTAAAGCAGGTTCATCCTCTTTTTCAGACTGTCTTTAAAACCTTTTTCTCAAAGGCCAAAGAAAAATCGTCAACGCCCTTCAATTCCCTATTCAAACGCTAAACTGGAAGCAACCAATAATCTCATCAAACTTATCAAACGAAATGCCTTTGGTTTTCGGAACTTTGAAAAACTTCAAAAACGGATTTTTCATTGCTCTGAAATATCAAAAAAAGAAAAGGACGAAAATGTGTCCTTTCTCGAGCTTAACTTTTCTTCAACCCACTACAGTTGACAAAGAACCAAAAAGCTAGAGATTTCCAATAACGAAACTCTAGCTTTTTAATTTTGATTCGTTCTCTTATTGTATTTTAAGAGGTTATTCGCCATAAGTACCAATCCCATGTCAATTCTCACTTGACGCTTGCCTCTCAGATTACATCTCTTGTAACCCAAACAAGCCTTTATCTGCCCAAAGACAGGTTCCACATCAATCTTGCGTTGAGCGAAAAATCTGTCTACCTTTGGGAGATAAAAAGCGCCTGACATTCTTTAGCTTTCAAGTTTTGATAGCGTTCGTTCATATACAGTCCCTTTTTGAGGGCTGATTCAGGTTCATCAGCGTAGTAAACCTTGATTTCCTGTTGAAAGTCCGTCTGTGTCTTCTGATGTTTGATATGGTGAAAACGATAGCACCAGCCATCAGGATGTGTGTAGCTATCCTCCTTGTTATCATAGTGCCAATTACCTAAGTTTCTAGCTGACTGTTTATACCCTCTCTTCTGTTCCTTATCAAACATGGCATATTTAATCAGATGGTTCACCTCCTTTTCATCTAAACGAAGGAGGTTCTCTTCACTTCCGTATCCAGCATCTGCGACAACTGTCTTCAAGTCATGCGGATAAGTTTCAAGGAATGGCAGAAGAGTCTTGGTATCTGTTGGATTTGAAAAGACATCATAGTGAAGAACAAATTGGTTTTCAGTAGCGATTTGAAGATTATAAGCAGCCTTGAGTTGGCCATTTTTCATATGGTCTTCTTTCATTCTCATAAAAGTGGCATCTGTATCTGTTTTGGAAAAGCTGTTGCGACCTTCAAATGTCTCCTGATAGCTCTCATATTTTTCAGCACGTACTGAAAAATCCTCCTTGACTTTACGCAAGACTTTCTTGAGTTTACGACGCTGGGTTTTACGTTCATCCTTTCCTTTAACGGGTGTCTCCTCAATGTCCTGGTTCAGTTTTTTTCCAATTCTTCTTCAAGAACTTGAGCGAATGCAAGCAACTGCTCTGAGGAGATGGAATCTTGTGTATCCAGTTCGATAGCTTGATGGATAAGGGGTGTGATTTCTTCTTGAAAATAGACCTGTATCTGTTCTTGAAGTTTGGCGGAGAATTTCTCTGTCGCTTTCTTCCACACGAAACTATACTTGTTGGCATTAGCTTCAATCTTAGTCCCGTCAATAAACAGACAATCTAAAGTCACTAACTCTTCCATTTTTAAACGAAGATTGAGGTCGATGAAAAGATTACGAATGAGTTTTTCCATCCCTTCAGCTACACGAAAACGATTGATGGTGCGGTAGCTGACAAGCAACTGCCCTGTTAGGTATTGCATAGCGAGATTTTCAATCATCATTTTTTCAATTTTTCGACCAGAGAAAATCCCTTGTGAATAGGCAAATAGAAGAGTAGATACAAGCATTTTAGGGTGGTAAGACGGGCGACCAAAGGCATGATAGAAGGCGTGGAAGTGACTATCTTCCAAGGTATTTACCACTTTTTCAATAGTAAAGACGAGATGATCTTGTGGCAAGAAGGAACTGATTTCTAGTGGTAAAGTTGTTTGATTTGTGTTATAGTGAATATGCATGGGATAGCCTTTCTAAATGGTTTATTATGCAATTCTATTTTACCAAGACTATCGCAACCATGCAAAAAGCAACGGCAAATCCGTTGCTTTTTTTGGAGATAAGCGACTATTGTCCCAGACTCTATATTTTGACTCTTATCTGATTTCTATACTTC
>BNJS01003647.1_pt1 | contig 58248 bp, 72 predicted proteins | sample 8540461 | NCBI WGS metagenome assembly BNJS01 (sample SAMD00202454, study PRJDB9452) | human saliva metagenome | isolation source: human saliva | place: Japan
GCTTCTCAATGGTGGAAGAGGAAGCTTTACGTCTTTTCGGTGTCTCCTCTTTTAGGATTCTCCGGCTTTGTATCGGGTTTTAGAGTGTCCGGCTTTGGTACTCATTTTCTTCCTTTTCAACCGGCGCATTTCGTCAAACGAAGCAAGGAGAAGTTAACATTTCTAAGATTACCAGGCTGTCAGTTCAGAATTCTATGGAACTTAATAACCTGCGAGTACTCTCGTTTGTTAACTCTTCACAAGTCGCTTATTAAGAGCCTTTGCAATAAACTCCTTGGCGTCCATGCTTCTTGGAACTTCTGGAATAGACTGCTTAAAACGCTATTCCTCCGCTTCTTTGTTACATTCTTCCTGTGTAAAGCTGGCGCTTACAGTTCTCCCACTGCAGTGCGAATCTCACTTTAGCAGGAATCTGATTGCCAGATCCTTTACGTTTACAGTAAAGCTTTGGGACAAATCTGTGTCGCCTTACAGCCAGTAGCTGAATGGCAACAGTATTATCTCCCACAGTATTTAAGCTGTGTTATTCTCCGGAGTAGAGCTAAAAACCTGCGGCCTTTGCCAAATCCAGTTCTGATAAAATTTATTGTTACCCTGCTCGATTACAGCTCACGATTAAATCATCAATCTCAAGCATCTCCCTTATTCTTTCTTTTATGAAGAGTATCAGCGTAAAGGGGCGATAGAGTTGTCCTATGGTATCCTACTACTGTATAAAGCTCATAGCCCCAGGAACTGAATCCCTCGTGGGGAACATTCTTTAGGGAGAAACTCCACTGGTTGGCAGCGGCATCATACTGAGATCTAGCCACTTCCTTATCTCCGTCCATTAAGTGCATGTGGTCAATCTTTCGCTTAGCGGGAATGGTATACCGGAAGTTCTCTTTATCAAGCTTAATGGTAGAGCTGTCTCCATTTGCATAGTGTACGTGGATTTCTGTAGGATATTTCTTGCGAATTACATTTCTTGGCACAACGGCACAGACCATATCAATGTCTAGGTCCTTTTGCAGGAAGTGTACTAGAACCTTCTGCCCCTTCTGAATTGGGCTACCCTGTTCGGGGGTAGTAGTGATGCCGTATTGGGCAAATTCTGCCGGCTTAATAATTTTTTCTTCTCCGTTTGGAAAATGTAGCTTTAAGCGAGTTACACTTAAATCCAAAGTGCTGCCACTTTTGCACTGCGATTAGGCCGCATGAAGAATTCCATATCATAAAGGAAATTCTGCTCCGGCTTTTTCTTTTGCCTGGTCTAAGGCATTTTCCACAGCAGAGGTATGGGCGCGGAGAGTTCTTGTCGCACCTGCTAATCCGTCATAGTATTTGCCGGATTTGTTATCCAGAGACTTTTTCACTTCCTCTACAGAATCCAGACCCTTTACTCTTTCCAGAAGCTGATCTCTGTAGTTCGCGAAAAATTTTGGAGAGATATCATCTTTAAAGGAAACGCTTTCTGCAGAAACAATCTTTCCCTTGGAAATCTCAACTTTTACGATATTCGCTCCCTTGGTCTGGAAATGAATTCCTTCCTTTGCGGTACCATAGTAAATCCCATCTGCCAGCTGATTCTCCTCCTTAGGATTCTCAGGATTTGGAGTTTCCTCCTTCGGGGTCTCCGGCTTTGGAACTTCTGTTTCCTCCGTTTCCTCCGGAGCATTTTCTGCAAAATCAAAGCTAAGACTTAACATTGCATTTTGATAAGCGATGTCATGGGTGTAGTCCGGGAACTGAATACGGAAAAGAGGGCCTCGTCTGTTGACTTCCACCTTTAGTTCCTCGCCATCCTTATTGAAGGCTTTAGCGGTAAACTCCTTGTTGTTCCATGCAGTTTCAAACTTCTTGGGAACAGGAACTTTAATAAAGGAAAGCATACCCTGCTTTTCTTCCCATTGGGCTTCGGTAAAGCTGTAGCGTTTTACCAGTTCTCCCGCCTTGGTACGAATCTCCACCTTCGCAGGAACCTGATTGGCCAAATCTTTTACATTTACGATAAAAGTCTGGGACAAGTCCACACCGCCCTTTTGGTAACGAACGGTAATGGTATTTTCTCCTACAGTATTTAACGCTGTGTTATTCTCCGGACTGACCGTAAAGCCTGCAGCCTTTGCCAAATCCCAGTTCTGATAAATCTTATTGTTACCCTGCTCGGTAACCGCCTCTACGATTAAGTCATTGATCTTTAAAGCATCTCCTACGTGATACTCCTTTTTAGCCAAATGAGAATCCAGCGTAAAGGAGGCGATGGGGGAAGTATCCTGACTGGTGTCTACCTTTACGGTGTAAAGCTCATAGCCCCAGGAACTGAATCCCTCATGAGGAACATTCTTTAAGGAAAAGCTCCACTGGTTGGCAGCGGCATCATACTGAGATCTTGCCACTTCTTTATTACCGTCCATTAGGTGCATATGATCAATCTTTCCCTTGGCAGGAATGGTGTAACGGAAGTTTTCCTTATCCAAAGAGAGAGTATAACTGCCTCCATCTGTATAGTGCACATGGATTTCTGTGGGGTATTTCTTTCGAATCTCTGCTCTTGGCACAATGGCACTTACCAGGTCAATCTCCATATCCTTTTGCAGGAAATGCACCAGAATTTCCTTGGTTCCTTCCTTAATAGGAGAGCCCTGAGCAGGACTGCTTGTGATACCATACTGTGCAAAATCTTCCGGGCCAACCACTTTACTTTCTCCATTTTGGAAATGAAGCTTTAAGCGAGTTGCACTAAGGTCTAAGCTCTTACCACTTTGACTGGGATTGGGACGGCTTTCAAACTCCATATAGCTAAAGGGAAATTCCTTGTTGCCTTCCTTCTTTTTCGCCTGGCTTAAGGCATTTTCCACTGCGGAGGTATGGGAACGGAGAGTTCTGGTAGCCCCTGCCAATCCGTCATAGTATTTTCCGCTCTTTCCTGTAACAGATACCTCTTCAACCGAATCTAGTCCCTTTACTCTTTCCAGAAGCTGATCTCTGTAGTTCGCGAAAAATTCCGGCTCTGTATCATCGGTAAAAACCACGCTTTCTGCAGAGACGATTTTTCCATTTTCAATTCGAACCTTAACAATATTTGGTCCTTTTTCCTGAAGTGGATACCTCCTTGAAGTTCCGAAATAAACACCGTCCATAAGACTTTGCTTTTTCCTCCTCCTTAGGAGTTTCTGGGTTTCTTATCCTCCGTAGGGAACTTCAGGTTTCGTATCCTCCTTAGGAACTTCGGGTTTCTTATCTTCCTTCGGCTGTTCCGGCTTAGTCTCTTCCTTGGGCTTCTGAATCTGACTGTCGGAGCTCTTTCTATATTCTGTTGCTTCTCGTTATCTTTCTTTGCTTCACTTTGTGTATCTTTGGAAGGAAGTGTTGGGGAAACCGTGTTTCCTTCAGCGGAACCGCTTCCTGTAGAGCTGCTTCCTGTGGAACTGCTTCTACGGGAACGAATTCTAGAAGAGGAATCGGCTGCAGCAGATGGAATCGTTCTGCTGGCTCCTGCGACGCTTTGGCCGCTTTCTGTGCCGGAAGCCCTCTTCCGGCCTCGTAAACTACGGTGCCATTTAAAAGGTAGCGTCCGTTTTCGTCCAGCTGATAGCCATCCTTGCTGCCGGAGACCTTTAACTCTCCCAGAGTCTTAGAATCTTCCGCTTCAAAGAAATAGCAGTAACCGTCAATCCATTGCCATCCGGTAAGTAATTTTCCGAATTGCCCATTGTGCAGAGTGTTAAGAAAATATTTCTTTCCGTTCAAACTCAGCCATCCGGACTGGAGCTCTCCTGATTCTTTGTGGAGGTAATACCAGTCACCATCAGAAACAATCCATTCCTTTCGTAAGCTGTCTTCATCTTTTCCATAATACCATTTTCCGGAACGGTTAAACCATTGTCCAACGGTGTTTGCCGGGCTGGCCAAGCTGATACCGGGGATCAGCAGTGCGGTGGCTATGGAAAGGACAGCGCATGAAAATGCCTTCCTTTTCATAAGGGTCTCCTTTCTATCTCTAAAGAGATAGTCTGTGTGATGATATGATTAGAAATGAAGAAAACAGTTAGCTTAAATACTTAACTAACTATAAACTTATCAAGCTCCATAAATGCGATAATAGAGTTAGTTATTTCTAACCAATAAGAAACGAGACTAACTTAGCACAGGGAAAAAGGCTAGTCAATATCAATGATATTTAAAATAATTAATTGATAATATTTGGAATAATTATAAGAAGTATACAATGTCCAAAAGATAAGAAAATAAATTTGTGAACAATGCAAAGAAGATAGAAGAATAATAATGTACAAAAGCAACAAAATATAAATGGGCTGAGGAAGATGTGAAAGGGGCGAATAGGATATAAAAAATAGGGGAAAAAGAAAGGGAAGCGAAGGAGAAAGAGGAGGAGAAAACGGAAGGGGAAAACGGAAGGGGAAAACGGAAGGGAAAAACGGAAGGGAAGAGATGCCGAATTGGGCATGGATGGAATGGGGATTTTTCCTCAAAAAAAGCCATGATTTTTCTTGACTTTTCTTTATCTCAAGCTTATATTTGTTGGGCGTGAGTTTTCTCGCGCCTTTCTTTATGCATACCTTTCGCAAGGTGGTCACATAAAGGGAGCAAAACTATTATGAAAGGAGACCAAAATGCCAACATTTAACCAGCTCGTTAGAAAGGGTAGAGAGACCAGTAAGAAAAAGTCCACTGCCCCTGCTCTTCAGAAAGGGTTCAACTCTTTACAGAAGAGAGCAACTACGAACAGCGCTCCACAAAAGAGAGGTGTTTGTACAGCCGTAAAGACTGCTACACCGAAGAAGCCGAACTCTGCTCTTCGTAAGATCGCCAGAGTACGTCTTTCCAACGGAATCGAAGTAACATCCTACATTCCGGGAGAAGGACACAACCTTCAGGAGCACTCTGTTGTTATGATTCGTGGTGGCCGTGTTAAGGATCTTCCCGGTACACGTTATCACATCATTCGTGGTACTTTGGATACTGCAGGCGTTGCAAATCGTATGCAGGCTCGTTCCAAGTACGGCGCAAAGAGACCTAAGGCAAAGAAGGCTTAAGCCGAAATCGTAGTTTCATTTAGACATGGTTATGACGGAAAATTTGGTCACAAAGATAGATAAGCCTGTGTCCATTTCCGCATGAACTCAAAGAAGATGGGAAAAAAACATTTTCCCTAAGAGAGTACCGTCGATCTAAATCCAGTATTTAAGGAGGGAAGTAACGTGCCACGTAAAGGACATACGCTACACAGAGATGTACTGGCAGACCCAATTTACAATTCCAAGATTGTAACTAAGCTTGTAAATTCCATCATGTTAGATGGTAAGAAGGGTGTTGCAGAAGATCGTTTATGGAGCATTCGAGAAGGTTGCCGCCAAGGCAGAGAAGGATGCTGTAGAAGTATTTGAAGAAGCAATGAACAACATCATGCCTGTACTTGAGGTAAAGGCAAAGAGAGTTGGTGGTGCCACATACCAGGTACCAATGGAAGTAAAGCCTGAGAGACGCCAGACTTTGGCATTAAGATGGCTTACAGAGTTTTCCAGAAAGCGTTCTGAGAAGACTCAGGCAGAAAGATTAGCAATGAAATTATGGATGCAGCCAACAACACAGGCGCTGCAGTAAAGCGTAAAGAGGAGATGCATAGAATGGCTGAGGCCAATAAGGCATTTGCTCATTACAGATTCTAATAGGAGGAAAGACATTGGCTGAAAGACAGTATTCCCTTGAGCACACAAGAAATATTGGTATCATGGCGCATATTGACGCAGGTAAAACAACACTTTCCGAGCGTATCCTCTATTACACCGGTGTAAATCACAAGATTGGAGAAACCCACGAAGGTAGTGCTACCATGGACTGGATGGAGCAGGAGCAGGAGAGAGGTATCACCATTACCTCTGCTGCTACCACATGCCACTGGATTCCTGAGAAGGAGCACAAGAAGATTAAGGGGGCACCGGAATATAGAATCAACCTTATTGATACCCCGGGACACGTAGACTTTACCGTAGAGGTAGAGCGTTCTCTTCGTGTTTTGGACGGCGCAGTAGGTGTATTTGACGCAAAGAGCGGTGTAGAGCCTCAGTCTGAGAACGTATGGCGTCAGGCAGATACCTACAATGTACCCCGTATGGCGTTCATCAACAAGATGGACGTTGTGGGAGCGGATTTCTTCCACTCTGTACAGACTATCGTAGACCGTTTGGGTAAGAACTGTATCATTACCCAGGTTCCCATGGGAAGAGAAGACACCTTCAAAGGGGTAATCGACCTCTTCGAGATGAGAGCTTACTTCTACAAGGATGACAAGGGTGAAGATATCGAAATCACGGATGTTCCTGAAGAGTTCAAGGACTTGGCTGAGGAATATCGTGAGAAGTTAGTAGAGCAGATTTCCGAGTTGGATGACGACCTTATGGAGAAATACCTTGAGGGAGAGATTCCGACCGAGCAGGAATTAAAGGCAGCCCTTCGTAAGGGGACCATTGCAGGACAGGCTATTCCTTGTCTTTGCGGTACTGCTTACCGTAACAAGGGTGTACAGAAGCTTTTGGATGCGGTTATTGATTTCTTACCTGCACCGACAGACGTTCCCGATATTCAGGGAACCGATATGGATGGAGAGCCTGACAGCAGACCTTCTTCCGACAATGCACCTTTCGCTGCTCTTGCCTTCAAGATTATGACTGACCCCTTCGTTGGTAAGTTAGCATATTTCCGTGTGTATTCCGGAACATTAAAGACCGGTTCTTATGTTCTGAACTCCACAAAAGAAAAGAAGGAAAGAGTTGGTCGTTTGTTGCAGATGCACGCAAACAAGAGAAACGAGTTGGATGAGGTATTCTCCGGAGATATCGCTGCGGCAGTAGGATTTAAGCTTACTTCCACAGGAGATACCATCTGTGATGAGCAGCACCCCATCATCCTCGAGTCCATGGAATTCCCGGAGCCTGTTATCTCTGTAGCTATCGAGCCTAAGACTAAGGCTTCTCAGGGTAAGATGGGTGAGGTTTGTGCAAAGCTTGCTGAAGAAGATCACTACCTTCCGTAAAGTTAGAACCAACGAGGAAACAGGACAGACCATCATCTCCGGAATGGGAGAGTTGCACCTTGAGATTATCGTAGACCGTCTGCTTCGTGAGTTTAAGGTAGAGGCAAATGTTGGTGCTCCCGAGGTTGCTTACAAAGAGACCTTTACCAAGCCTGTTGAGGTGGAAGGAAAGTACATTCACCAGTCCGGTGGTTCCGGTATGTACGGACACTGTAAGGTTAAGTTCGAGCCTATGGATCCGAACGGAGAAGAGCTCTTCAAGTTCCAGTCTACCGTTGTGGGTGGATCTATTCCAAAGGAATACATCCCTGCCATCGAGAAGGGTATTCGTGAAGCTGCTAACTCCGGAGTACTTGCAGGATTCCCTGTACTGGGTGTTAATGCAAATGTTTACGACGGATCTTACCACGAAGTCGACTCTAACGAGCGTGCCTTCGAGTTTGCAGGGATCCATTGCCTTCAAGAATGCTATGCAGAAGGCTGATCCAATCCTTTTAGAGCCTATCATGAAGGTGGAGATTACTACACCGGAAGAGTACATGGGTAACGTAATCGGAGACGTAAACTCCCGTCGTGGAAGAATCGAGAGCATGGAAGACATCCCATCCGGAAAGCAGGTTAATGCCTTCGTTCCATTGGCGGAGATGTTCGGATATGCAACAGACCTTCGTTCCAAGACCCAGGGTAGAGCAAACTACTCTATGTTCTTCGAGAAATATGAGAAGTGTCCTAAGAATGTTCAGGACAAGGTTCTTTCTAACATAAAGAAGTAAGAAAAAGCTCCGGATCGTTTCGGAATAGACTCCCTGAAAGACTTAAAAGGAGTCGAAAAAGAAGATTTAACAGGTCTTTTTCTGTAGGCCTTTTGGACTACAGAAAAAGGCTTGCTTTCAAAGAAAACTAATGATAAAATCATGGTCACTAGGTTCTTTTTTAGGCGAACTTGGGATGTACTGCAATTCGCATGCTATGCATGCGTTGGTGCTTGGCATGATTTTCGTTGTATTACATTTATTAGGAGGGTATTGAAATGGCAAAGGCGCATTTTGAGCGAACCAAACCACACGCTAACATCGGAACTATCGGACACGTAGACCACGGTAAGACAACTCTTACAGCTGCTATCACCAAGGTTTTAGCAGACCGTGTAGCTGGTAACACAGCAACAGACTTCGCTAACATCGATAAGGCTCCGGAAGAGAGAGAAGAGAATCACCATCAACACCTCTCACGTTGAGTACGAGACAGAAGAGACACTATGCTCACGTTGACTGCTCCGGGACACGCCGACTATGTTAAGAACATGATTACCGGTGCTGCTCAGATGGATGGAGCAATCCTCGTAGTAGCTGCTACTGACGGTGTTATGGCACAGACAAGAGAGCACATCCTTCTTGCTCGTCAGGTAGGTGTTCCTGCTATCGTTGTATTCCTTAACAAGTGTGACATGGTTGATGATCCAGAGCTTCTTGAGCTTGTAGAGATGGAAGTTAGAGAGCTTCTTTCCGAGTATGAGTTCCCTGGAGATGACATCCCTGTAATCAAGGGTTCCGCATTAAAGGCTCTTGAAGATCCGAAGTCCGAGTGGGGCGATAAGATCATGGAACTTATGGATGCTGTAGATAGCTATATCCCAGAGCCAGCTCGTGAGACTGATAAGCCATTCCTTATGCCTGTTGAGGATATCTTCACCATCACAGGACGTGGAACTGTTGCTACCGGTAGAGTAGAGCGTGGAGTTCTTCATGTATCTGATGAAGTTGAAATCGTTGGAATCAACGAGGAGACTCAGAAGTCCGTTATCACCGGTATCGAGATGTTCCGTAAGCAGCTCGATGAGGCTATGGCAGGAGATAACGTTGGTCTTCTTCTTCGTGGTATCAACCGTGACCAGATTGAAAGAGGACAGGTTATCTGTAAGCCGGGTTCTGTAAAGTGCCACAAGAAGTTTACCGCTCAGGTTTACGTATTAACAAAGGATGAAGGTGGACGTCATACTCCTTTCTTCACCAACTACCGTCCTCAGTTCTATTTCAGAACAACTGACGTAACCGGAATCTGCATGCTGCCAGACGGTGTAGAGATGGTTATGCCCGGTGATAACACTGAGATGGAAGTAGATCTTATTCACCCAATCGCTATGGAAGAGGGACTTCGTTTCGCTATCCGTGAGGGTGGGAAGAACAGTAGGATCCGGAAGAGTTGTTAAGATTCTTGAGTAATTAGAAAGAAATCTCTAAACGAATCTTTTAAGAAAAGCGTGTTTCGTAAGGAACACGCTTTTTACTGTATTTTTACCTAAATTGCGTTATGATGAAAAAGTTAAACTGAACAAAGATAGAAAATATGGGAAAAAAATCTTGATAATTTAGATGATGTAAAGAAGATGTTGTCGAGTCGAGAAAAATCATTTTTAAAAGAAAAGAAATCAAAGACAAAGAAAACTGCATAAGATTCAAAAAGAAGAGAAAGGATTTCCATGAGCAATCCTTTTTCTGATACCGGTGATTATTCTGGCTCTGATTGTATTAATTAAAAATATTGGAAGCCTTGGGCTGGAGCAGCTCCCTATCAGGAAAAAGCCTAAGCTGAAGAGTTAGCGCTTCTGAAATAGTCACTGCATCTGAAGTCGAAGAGGAGATGATCCTGTTTTGGCGGAATACAATGATGATGTGCTGGAGAAATTTTTCCAAGAATACTTTAAGGCTAAGCTGGCTGGGATGGATGGATACCCTCTACCGTTTTAAGCGGTGTGGAAAAATCAAAGTAAGGAACAGAGGGAAAGATTACAAAAGCAGCTGAAAACCCAGTCAGGATATATTGAATCCTATGACGATATCAAAACCTATGCTGTGCCGGGAATCGGAGAGAATGAAAAGTTGATTTTCCTGCAGTATCAGGTACATTTTCCGTAGGGCAAAAACTCCTGCTCCTGCTTTGATGTATTGCTATATGCGGGTAAACGAGCAAAATGCCTTCTGAACTTGTGGAAAATAGAGACGCCGGAACAGACAAAATTTATCCATGCCTATATTGCTACCCACCAGGATGTGCAGGATTTAATTAACGCTGTAGACTCTCAGCTCTTGGAGGCTCTGTCTTCAGATTCTCGACTGGCTGTACTTTATGATGCCTTCCAAACCGGAAGAATCTATACGGAGGATCAGGCCTCTATTGATTCCGAGGTTTCTCTTTTAGAGGTAAATGATGATGGGCCTGCTGCGGCTTTGGATTCTGACAGCAGTGTATCTCTTTCTCCGGGACAGGATGGAAGTAATACAGGAAACGGGGATGGGGCATCGCCGGAAGTAGCTTCAGAATCTTCAAACGGAGAAACTTTAGCGGATGTTGTTGTAGAAAATGAAAGCATTGTATCTTCAAATAGTGATTAAGAAGGGACGCCATGAATACCAAAGATTTTTATTATGCTTTACCGGAGGAATTAATTGCCCAGGATCCATTGGCAAATCGTTCCTCCTCTCGTCTCATGCTTTTGAATAAGGAAACAGGGGAAATAGAGCATAAGCATTTTTACGATATCCTGGATTACTTGCAACCTGGAGATTGTATGGTGCTAAATGAAACCAAGGTAATTCCGGCAAGATTATACGGGGTGAAGGAAGACACCGGTGCTCAGGTGGAAGTGCTTCTTCTTCATAGAAGAGATAAGGAGCATTGGGAGTGCTTGGTAAAACCCGGTAAGAAACTAAAGCCCGGAGCTCGGATTTCCTTTGGAGATGGAAGACTGAAGGCGGAAATTGTAGATATTTTGGAAGAGGGCAATCGCTTGATTCGCTTTGAATTTAGCGGAATTTTTGAAGAGGTATTAGACAAGTTGGGAGAGATGCCCTTCCCCTTATATTACCCATAAATTAGAGGACAGAACCCGTTATAATACCGTTTATGCCAAGGAAGAGGGCTCTGCGGCGGCTCCTACGGCAGGACTGCATTGGACCAAAGAATTACTGGAGCAGTGTGAGGCCAAGGGGGTTGAGATTCTTCGTATTACCCTCCATGTAGGTCTTGGCACCTTCCGTCCGGTGAAAATGGAGGAAGTGGAGAAGCATCACATGCATTCCGAGTATTATTCCGTTTCCCAAGAGGTTGCGGAGAAGATAGAAGCCTGCAAGAAAAGAGGAGGAAGGGTGATTTGCACCGGAACCACCTCCTGTAGAGCACTGGAGTCTGCCGCAAGAGAAAGCGGGAAGATAGAAGCCAAGTCCGGCTGGACAGACATTTTCATCTACCCCGGATTTGACTTTAAGGTGATGGATGCCTTAATTACCAACTTCCATTTGCCGGAGTCTACTCTCCTGATGCTGGTGTCCGCATTATCCAGCAGGGAGAAGATTTTGCATGCCTATGAAGAGGCGGTAAAGGAAAAGTATCGCTTTTTCAGCTTTGGGGATGCCATGTTTATTCATTAGGAATAAGGGGGAAGAATGCGTATCAATAAGTGGCTCAGTGCCATGGGAATTTGTTCCGAAGAGAGGCGGACCGTTATATTTCCGAAGGCAAGCTTTTGGTAAACGGAGAGAAAGCAAGCCTTGGCATGGAAATCATGGGAAAAGAGGAGATTCTTTTAGAGGGGAAGCTTATTTCCGGCAAGGGGCATAAGAAGGAAAAGCCCAAGCCTGTACTCTTGAAATACTATAAGCCAAGAGGCATTATCTGTACCACAGGAGAGAAGGACAGAGGGAAAAATGTCATTGAGGCCATCGGTTATAAAGAAAGAATCTATCCGATCGGTCGCCTGGACAAGGACTCTGAAGGCTTGTTGCTTTTGACCAATCAGGGAGATCTGGTCAATCAAATCAATAAAGCCAGCGGCTATAAGGAAAAAGAATATATTGTTTCTGTGGATAAGCCGATTACTAAGGAATTTTTACAGGAAATGTCCTCCGGAGTTTACCTTCCGGAACTGGAAAGAAGCACCAGACGGGCAGTGCTTTGGCAGGACCCGAAGCTGCCCAAGGAGATCCAGCGGAAGCAGTTCCACATTGTCTTAACGGAGGGCTTAAATCGCCAGATTCGAAGAATGTGCGAAGCCCTTGGCTATGAGGTGACTCGCCTAAAGCGCATTCGGGTGATGAATATAGAGCTGGGAAAAATGAGACCCGGAGAGTATTTCGAAATCAAGAGAGAAGACTTAGAGTTTTTTGAGGGAAGCCAGCAGCGCAAAGGATGATGGTTCGGAAGTAAGAGCGTCGTTCGGAGAGCCATGTGTGATAGTACGAGAAGCCAAAAGATGCTTCGGAGAGCGAAGATTGGTAGGCTGAGAAGTGAAGAGGACGGTATGGGGAGTCAAGAGAATAGCAAAATAGAAGAAAAAGCGGCATGCAAGATGCCGGTAAGCAGGACAGCATAGCCAAAATGAAGGAGCTGATTTCCTTTTTGAATGAGGCGGCTAAGGCCTATTATCAGGAGGGGAGAGAAATTGTCTCAAACTTAGAGTATGACAAGGCCTATGATACCTTTGCTGAGCTTGGAGAGAAAGCGAGTGGTGCTTTCCGGAAGCCCCATCGCAAAATGTTGGCTATGCGGTAGCACATAGCCCTTCCCAAGGAAAATCACGACAGTCCCATGCTTTCCTGGACAAAACCAAGTCCATAGAGGATTTACAAAAGAGCTTTTTACAGGGGCAGGAGGGAATCCTTTTCCTGAAATTGGACGGCTTAACCATCGTTTTACATTATCAGGAGGGAAAGCTTGTAAAGGCGGTAACCAGAGGAAACGGTATCGTGGGAGAGCTGGTTACGGAAAATGCTAAGACCTTCCAAAATTTGCCTTTGCAGATTCCTTTTTAAGGGATCATCTTGTGGTTCGGGGAGGCCTTTATTTCTTATTCCGATTTTGAAAAGAATCAATGAAGAACTTCCGGAGGAGGGCGCCAATACAAAAACCCCAGAAATCTTTGCTCCGGCTCCGTTCGTCAGTTGGATCCGAAGGTGACGAAGGAAAGAAGGTGCAGATTTCTTTGTTTGGTCTGGTGCTTGCGGAGGAAGAGGAAAAGCTCCGGATTTTCACAACCAACATGAGGAAGAGTTCCGTTTCTTGGAAGAGCAGGGCTTTCCGTGGTACATCGAAAAATGGTGAATGCCGAAAATATCCAAGAGGCGGTGGCGGACCAGGCAGATGCAAAAATGACTTCTCCGATGGACTGGTACTTTTATACAACGATATCGCCTATGGAGAAAGTCTGGGAAGAACCGCGAAGTTTCCCCGGAATGCCATTGCCTTCAAGTGGCAGGACGAGGAAGAGAGCACCAAGCTTCTTTCCGTAGAATGGTCTCCCAGTAGAACAGGCTTGATTAATCCGGTGGCGATTTTCAGCCCGGTGGAGCTGGAGGGTACGGTGGTCAGCAGAGCCAGCCTCCATAATATTACTTTATTGCGAGGATTTAGCCCTTGGCATCGGAGATGAAATCACGGTCTATAAGGCCAATATGATTATTCCTCAGATCGGGGAAAATAAGACCAGATCCGGGAATTTAGAGATTCCCAAGCATTGTCCTGCCTGTCAGGGGGAAACCAAGATTGTTAAGGACAAAGAAACCAAGATGCTCTACTGCCAAAATCCCCATTGCCCTGCAAAGCGGATTAAGCAGTTTGCTTTTATTTGCTAGCCGAGATGCTCTAAATATCGAGGGGCTTTCTGAGATGACCTTGGAAAAATGGTTGGCTAGAGGTTTTATTCAAGAGTTTCCGGGATCTTTCTCCTTGGAAAAGCATAGGGCGGAAATCATAGAGATGGAGGGCTTTGGTCAGAAGTCCTTTGATAAAATCCAGGAAAACATAGAAAAGGCCAAGAACTCTACCCTTGGGCGACTGCTTTATGCCTTAGGAATTGAGGGAATCGAGTCAGTAACGGAAGAATGTTGGCGGAAGCCTTTTTCCCTACGATCCCTATAAGCTGATGGATGCCTCCAAGGATGAAATCCTTCAAGTGAAAAGGGATTGGTCAGGTTTTAGCGGACAGCATTGTAGCGTATTTTCAAGAGGAAGAAAATCGAAGAATTGTTTTAGAGCTTCTTTCTATCTTACATTTGGAAAAGGAAGAGAAGGAGGAGAGGAGCGGGATCAGCGGAAAGCATTTCGTGATTACCGGCTCTGTCCATCATTTTCCCAATCGAAAGGCTCTGGAGGAGGAAATCCGAAAGGCCGGAGGACAGTGCAGTTCTTCCGTGTCTCAAAATACGGACTACTTAATTAACAACGACAGCACATCCGGAAGTAGTAAGAACAAGAAGGCTAAGGAGCTGGGCATTCCGATACTAACAGAGGAAGAGTTCTTAAAGCTTTTAGAGGGCTAAGCCTTGCCGGACAAGAAAAATCAAGTAGCCGATTAAGCTAAAGACATGAAAGATAGCGGAAGCAGACAAGCAAAAAGCAAAAAGCTGTATTGAGAAGTAAAAAAATAGCTTGAGAAGCAAAAAAGATAGCGTACTTACCATGGAAGGAAAGGACAGACAATGGAAAACTATGACTTATATTTTCCCCACCTGGGGATAGGCATTGAAAAATTACAAAACAGTATCTCTGTTTTTGGTTTTCTATAGCCTTCTATGGCATCATTATCGGAATCGGTATGCTTCTTGGCATGTCCGTTGCTACAAGAGATTACGGAAAGCATGGCCATAAGGTAGAGGACATTCAGGACTTTGCCTTGATTGTGATTATTCTTGGGGTAATCAGGGCAAGACTCTATTATGTGATTTTGAGTGAGGAATATTAGCAGAGCATTTAGCGGAAATTCCCAATATCCGGCAGGGGAGGGCTGGCGATTTATGGCGGAGTTCTGACAGCCATCGCCACCTGTATCGTCTTTTTGTAGAAAGCTACAGTTTCTGCCTATGGCGGACTCCGGTGTCATCGGCCTAATCTTGGGACAGGCCATCGGCAGGTGGGGAAACTTCTTCAATGCGGAGGCCTTTGGGGGATATACGGATTCTCTTTTGGCTATGCGAATCAAGGAAAGCATCGTCAATCCGGGGATGTTAAACAGCAATGTACTGGCAAACTTACAGTATATTTCCGGAACCTCTATATTCAGGTCCATCCCACCTTTTTCTATGAAAGTGTATGGAATCTGTCGGTTTTTGCTTTTTTGTATTTTTATTCTAAAAAGAAGAGCTACGATGGACAGATTTTTCTTTTCTACCTGATGCTCTATGGTTTTGGCCGTTTCTTTATCGAAGGTTTACGGGCGGATTCCTTGATGTTTTTTGGAACCAATATTGCGGTTAGCCAGATGCTTTCTTTATTTTTGTTTGTGATTAGTATTATTGCACAAGTTCTGCTTTATGCAAAAAAGAAGGGAAGCATATAGTTTATAAAAAGCCTGTATGCAAGGAATGCATGTAGATAAGGAAACATCCCTTTGTACATAGGGGAAGACTCTGATAACTAGGAACACGGGAAATAGTCTTAGAAGATTCGGATTTTGGAGGATGGCATGAAACACATCATTATAGGAACTGCAGGACATATAGATCATGGAAAAACTTCTTTAATTCGTGCTTTGACGGGAAGGGAAACGGACCGTCTAAAGGAAGAGCAAAACCGTGGTATTACCATTGAATTGGGCTTTACCTGGTTTGATTTAGAGGATGGCACCCGTTGCGGTGTGATTGATGTGCCGGGACATGAGAAATTTATTCAGCAGATGGTTTCCGGTGTTTGCGGAATGGATATGGTGCTTTTGGTGGTGGCTGCGGATGAAGGCATTATGCCCCAGACCAGAGAGCATTTGGATATTCTATCTCTCCTTGGCATTGAAAACTGTATTGTGGTTTTGACAAAATGCGATTTGGTGGACGAAGACTGGATTTCCATGGTGAAGGAGGATATTCGGGAAGAGTTCAAGGGGACAATGCTGAAAAGCGAAAATTGTAGAAGTATCCACCAAAACCGCGGCAGGTATTGAAGCTTGTAAGGATGCCATTTTGGAAATGCTGCAAACTCTTCCGGAAAAAAGTCCCAGCGGTCTTCCAAGGCTCCCCATTGACAGGGTGTTCAGCTTGCAGGGCTTGGGCACCATTGTTACCGGAACCTTGATTTCCGGAACCCTGATTAAGGGAGATGCTGTGGAAATCTATCCCAAGCAGCTTCCGGTGCGAATCCGAAATATTCAGGTTCATGAGCAGGATGCGGAGCAGGCCGTAGCAGGGCAAAGAGTGGCTCTGAACCTGACAGGACTGAAAAAGGAGATATTAAGAAGGGGGCTGTGCTTGCCCGGGAAAACAGCTTTGAAAATACCAAGCTTCTCGATGCCAAGGTACGAATTCTTCCCTCTTCCCATCGAACCATTAAAAATAGAGAAAGACTGCATTTTCTTTCCGGCACCACGGAGCTATTATGCCGTATTATTCTTCTGGACAAGGAAGAGCTGGAGGCAGGAGAAGAGGGGTACTGCCAGATTCTTTTGGAACAGGAAATGGTTTTTGCCAAGGTGTATCTCTTCCTTCTTCGATTTTATAGTCCTGTGGAAACCATTGGTGGCGGAACGGTTTTGGAAGCCAATGCCAAGAAGAAAAAGCGCTTTAAGGAAGATGCTATTGATGCTCTAAGAAGAAAGGAAGAGGGCTCTTTGGAAGAAACTGTGGAAAGCTACTTCCTGGAAGCGAAATTTGGTGCAAGCCTTAAGGAATTAAGCAAAGACCTTTCCTTGGAAAATGAAGAGATTCTTCCTATTATGGAGGCGCTAAGGCAGTCTGAAAAGCTATGTGAACTTCCCATGCAGCAGGGAGGCTTTTTCCTTCACGGAGACAATCGTTTTCCACTGGGAGGGAAAAATGCAAGGAAGAGCTTGCGAAGTTCCGTAAGGCCCATCCCTATCGCATCGGTATGGCAAAGGCGGAGATGCGGGAAAAGCTATGGAAAAAAGGCAATGCCAAGGCCTTTGATGCCCTGCTTTCCCTCCTTACAGATATACAAAGTAAGGGTGAACTCCTTTATCTTTCCTCTCAGGAGGACTTTAAGGATGAAAAGTATCAAGCGATTGAGAAAAATATTTTATCCAGCTTGGAAAATGCGGGCTATTCCCTCTTAAAGCAGGAAGAAATCGACAGGGGCAAGGCCAAGGAAGAGGATTTCCTGGATATTTTACAAAATACCGTAGTAGAAGGAATGGTAGTGAAGGTGGGAGAAGATCCGGAGCTCTTGATTTTGCAAAAGGATTTGGAAAAGGTGAAGGCTTGGGTATTGGACTACTTTCAAAAAGAAGAGGTGCTGGGCATTGCTACCTTGAAAGATGCCTTCTCAACCAGTCGAAAATGTGCAAAAGCCATGATTCAATATTTTGACCAGGAGAAGATCACGAAAAAAGTCTCCGGAGAAGCGGAGCGTGTGGCAGGCCCTGCAGCAAAATAAAAGGAGGCGTAGGGATGAAAAAGCTACTGATTTATGGAGATTCTATCAGCTATGGATATCTTCCCAATGAAAAGCATGAAGACCTTTCGCCTGCCGCTGGAGGAGCGCTATTACCATGTTTTGGAAAAGCGTTTTTCCGACTATTCCTTTTTGCTGGAAGCTAAGGTGGGGCGATGTATTCCCGAACTTCCCTTCGAGTGGGAGGACTTGCAAAATGCCTGTAAAAATCTTGGAACAGAAGATAAGATGATTCTCTCTTGGGAATCAATGATTATTTGAGCTTTTGGAAGACCGGACGGGGCAGAGTAATCAAAAGGCTCCAGGAGTTTTTTTCCGGGATTGTCCCCGTTACGGCATTCCTTTCCAAAAGAAAATATTCTTTATATTGTGCCGCCCTCCCTTTCCTTTCCCGGTGATCGATATTATGAAGCCTTCTCCACCTTGGATGGGAAGTGGAATAGGGAATTGGAAGACTTTTGTAAGGAAGAAGGCATCCTCTGTTTTAGTCCCTTTTCTTTGGAACTTCCCCGTTTTTCGGATAGGGTGCATCTTCTTCCGGAGGGGCAAATCAAGTTGGGAGAGCCTTTACTCAATTTATAGAAGAAAAAGCAATTTATGAAATCGTGATTTAATTAAGGATGCGAAATAAACAAAATCGACCTTTTCTACTTAGAAGAGAATACTAGGTGGAAAAGGCCGATTTTTTTATGAAAAGAAAGGGAAAAGAGCTGGAGCATAGCTTTTTGGAGACTTTAAAGGAATCCTATAACGGAGACTTTACTCTTTATAAATTCTCGGTAAAGGGGCTCCCGGATTTTCGGGAGCCCTTTTAAAAATGACTATCCTTGCAAAGCCCGAAATCTCTCTTTAGACGAGAATAAAAGAGCTTCTATAAAAGAATTCTATATATGTGATAAAATTCACACAATAAAAACTGTATACTATATAAAAATTTGTAATTTTTGTTTACTAATTAGGACAATATCATGTACAATATCCCTCAATGAAGTATGTTAAAAAGTAAATGATTATAGAAATTTACAATATAAGTGTCCGAAAAATTGCCAAGCAAGAAAGCAATAGATAAAAATATTAACAATATATATTTTCAATGTAGAAAAGGAGAAAATGCTATGAATGTCTTGCAGGATCTAATTGGAAAAGGGAACACATTTCTTTGGAGCTTTCTGTTGATTTTTCTGCTCTGTGGAACCGGTATTTATTACACGATTCGACTGCGCTTTATTCAACTGAGACGCCTTGGAGAGGGATTCAAGTTGGTATTTGGCCACTTTTCCCTGAAGGGTGAGAAGCATGAAAAGGGTGAAATGTCCCCATTCCAGGCTATTGCCACAGCTATCGCCGCACAGGTAGGAACCGGTAATTTGGCAGGTGCGGCTACAGCTATTGTAAGTGGTGGACCAGGCGCAATCTTTTGGATGTGGCTTTCCGCATTCTTCGGAATGGCTACGAACTACGGAGAGGCGGTATTGTCTCAGGCTTATAAGGAAGAGAAGGACGGAGATATAACCGGAGGTCCTGTTTATTACATTCGTCAGGCGTTTCCGGGGGGACTTGGAAAGGCTTTAGCAGGACTCTTTGCTATCTTTATCATTCTAGCATTGGGCTTCATGGGTAACATGGTACAGTCCAACTCCATCGGAGCTGCTTTTGAGGAAGCCTTCCATGTTTTAAATGTTGAGATTCCTCCTATTGCCATCGGAATCTTTGTGGCAGTGATTGCTGCCTTCATTTTCTTTGGCGGTACCAAGAGACTGGCTTCCGTTTTAGAGAAGGTTGTACCGATTATGGCCGGCATTTATATCTTAGGTGCTGTTATTTTTATTCTGATGCACATTACTGCACTTCCCGCTGCACTGGCTTCCATCTTTATCGGAGCCTTTAATCCTCAGGCAGTAACCGGAGCGGCTTTGGGAATTACCATTCGTCAGGCTATCCGTTTCGGTGTGGCTAGAGGACTTTTCTCTAACGAAGCAGGAATGGGATCTACTCCTCATGCTCACGCAAGAGCAAAGGCAGACAGCCCGGATGATCAGGGGCTTTGCGCTATGGTTTCCGTATTTATTGATACCTTCGTAGTATTGAACTTTACTGTATTGGTTATTCTGACCAGCGGCATCTACGGACAGTTGGATCCTGCAACCCAGAAACCTCTGTATACAGGTATTGCTTTAACCCAGAGAGCTTTCGTGGCAGGTTTTGGAAACTTTGGAAATTTCTTTGTAGCGATTTGTCTATTCTTCTTCGCCTTCTCCACCGTTTTAGGATGGCATTTCTTCGGAGCGGTTAATGTACAATATTTGTTTGGAAAGAAGGCGGTAACAGTATATTCCTTAATCGTTGTAGCATGTATCATTGTAGGAACAACCTTAAAGGTGGATCTTGTTTGGGATATGGCAGACTTCTTTAACGGTTTAATGGTTATTCCAAATGTATTAGCCTTGCTTATGCTGGCTTCCACAGTAAAGAAATTTATGAAAAAGTAGAAGAGTCGATCGGTAGAAAAGTAAAACAGTAAAACAGTAAAACAGTAAAAACAGTAAAAACAGTAGAAACGTAAAAATAGACAAGGAAAAATTCGAAGCGGATGCATTAGTTTTCAAAGCTTCAATATAAAAACGGCATAGGTTCATCCTATGTCGTTTTTGTTTCTTCAAAGTTGAGGAAGCTCTCAAAATGGAACTCTCAAAAATGGAACCTCAAAAATGGAACTCTCAAAATGGAACTCTCAAAAATGAAACTCTCAAAAATGGGACCCTCATAGTGGGATCTCTTGCAAAGAAAAAGTGCTGAAGAACAGCACCTTTAACTTTTATCTCATTTGGCTATTCAGACTTTCGTCTAGGGTGATTTCATTATACACAGTCCACAGCGCTTTGTGAAATTGAGCAATCGGATAAACGAAGAGACTTATAGAAAGCATCCTATGGATGATGAATCAGTGCTTTTTAAAAAGAAAAAGAAATATAGGAAAAGGTAGGACGAAAGACGGTAGAAATTTGATATAGAAAAATGAAGCAATATAAATTTTTGAAAAAGAAAAACAGTCTATGGTATTCAAGGAAAAAGTAAGAGGGAAATAATTCAAGAATTGAAATATATGTAGAAAATACTTATAGATAATATATATAAATTGATTTTGTTGAAATGCTCCATAATGACTGTTAAAATACTGTCAAAGCACCAAGAATAAGGTACATGCAGAGAGAGCGAAAGCCACCGAAGAGGCAAGTTGTTTCCAACAATGAATCTTTCAGGTAAAAGGATGAGTGTACTGGGGACTCTGAATCTAGAAGAAACAGGGGATGCGAGAATTTTCTCGAGCCCCTGTTTTTGTGTTTTGGAAAGGAGAAAAGAAATGAAAACCTTGGTGATTGTTACCAATAATCCACTGGTAAAGGAGAATGTTCCAAAGAAGTATCCCAGCGTTAAGATTGAAATCGACTATAGAGAGATTTCCTTTATGGATATTCTCAAGGCGGTGCGGGATATGGTTCACATGGGAGGAAAGATTTTGACCCATCCTCTGGATGGCTCTATCAAACCCAATGAAACCCCTTATGAATCCGTTCTTTTGGACAAGACCCCGGAGGAAGGCTTTGATATGAAGTCCTTGGATTTGATTGAATATGCCTTGAATACCTGTGAAAAGTTCCCGGAAGATGAGAGAATTCACGGAGAAAAGGTGCAAACAGACTTTCAGACTCTGGATTGGACCTTACTGGATAGTGGATTAGAATCCCTTGTATTGCATTAAGCGGATAGGAGAGATGCTACAGGATTAACCTGTAACATTCCTTATACATCAACATTCAAAGGAGGAAATGAAAGTGAAGCTGGAATTAGGTAAGATTTTCATCAATGACATCCAGTTTGCCGAGAAAACAGAAATTAAAGACCACGTTCTCTATGTATCCAAGAAAGAACTGAGCGAAGTTTTTCTGTCAGAAGAGAAGATTAAAGAAGTGGAATTTGATGTGGCAAGACCTGGTGAATCTGTTCGTATCACACCGGTTAAGGATGTGATTGAGCCAAGAGTAAAGGTTGAAGGAAAGGGCGGCGTATTCCCCGGAGTGGTTGCTCCTGTAGATACCGTAGGTTCCGGAAAGACCTATTGCTTAAAGGGAATGGCTGTTATTACAGCAGGACCGATCGTTGGTTTCCAGGAGGGAGTCATCGATATGTGCGGACTTGGAGCAGAGTATACTCCATTCTCCAAGACAGTAAACTTAACCTGTGTTTGCAAGCCTGTAGAGGGAACCGAGGCTCATGATTACGAGCAGGCTGTTCGTTTGGCAGGACTTAAGACAGCAACATTTATCGCAGAGAAGGCAAGAGAGCTTACTCCGGATGAGACCAAGGTATATGAGACCTTAGATCTGATGGAAGGTGCTAAGGCATTCCCCGATCTTCCAAGAGTGGGATATGTACAGATGCTTCAGTCTCAGGGATTACTGCATGACACTTATGTTTACGGCGTAGATGCGAAGAAGATTCTTCCCACTATCCTGTATCCAACAGAGTCCATGGACGGTGCTATCATTTCCGGAAACTGCGTATCCGCTTGTGATAAGAACCCAAGCTATGTACACGAGAACAACCCTGTCGTAGAAGATCTTTTCGAGGAGCATGGAAAGACCATCAACTTCGTGGCACATATCATTACCAATGAGAATGTATACCTTGCAGATAAGGAGCGTTCTTCCAACCAGACCGCTAAGCTTTGCAAGATGCTTCACTTAGATGCAGTTATCATTACTGAGGAAGGTTTCGGTAACCCGGATACAGACTTAATCATGAACTGTAAGAAGATTGAAGCTGAGGGCATCAAGACCGTAATCATCACAGATGAGTACGCAGGAAGAGACGGAAAGTCTCAGTCCTTGGCAGATGCGGATGTAGCAGCAAATGCTTTAGTTACCGGTGGAAATGCTAACCAGCTGATTACTCTTCCAAAGTTGGATAAGGTAATCGGAACTCTGGATTACATGACCAAGATTGCGGGGCTAGTGATACTACAGTGAAGGCTGACGGTTCCTTGGAAGTAGAGATTCAGGTTATTACCGGTGCTACCTCTGAGGTTGGCTTTAATTAGCTGAGTGCAAGATAAGGAGAAGAAAATGGGAAAAATTAAAGGTTGTACTAAATATATTAACCAGTTCTTCGCTCAGGTCGGTGGAGAGGATAAGAGCAGATTATCCAATGGAGTACCATGAGGGACCAATGGGACCTGGACTTGCTTTCCAGCAGGCCTTTGGAGACGAAGCGGAAATCGTGGGAACCATCGTTTGCGGAGATAGCTATTTCGGTGAGAATACCGATAAGGTAAAGCCGGAATCTTAAAAAGAAGGTTTCTGAGTTAAAGCCCCGATCTTTCGTTTTGCAGGTCCTGCATGCACGCAGGTCGTTACGGATTTGCCTGCGCTACTATATTTGCTGCGGCAGTTCGGGAAGAGCTAACATCCCTGTTATTACAGGTATGTATGTTGAGAACCCGGGAGCTGACGAGGCAAAGAGCAAGATTTATATCGTATCCACAAAGAACAGTGCAGCCGGAATGAGAGATGCTGTTAAGAAGATGGCTCCTCTTGGCTTAAAGCTTGCCAGAGGGGAGAAGATCGGTTCTTCCAAGGAAGAGGATACATCCGCAGGGAATCCGTGTAAACTTCTTCGAAGAGGAAAGAGGATCAAAGCGTGCGGTAAAGATGCTTTTGGCAAAGATTGCAGGTAAGGAATTCACAACAGAGTATCCAATGCCTTCCTTCGACCGTGTTCCTCCAATGCCTGCTATTAAGGATATGTCTAAGGCTACTATTGCTTTAGTAACTTCCGGCGGTATTGTTCCAAAGGGAAATCCGGATCACATCGAGTCTTCCAATGCTACTCGTTACGGTGAGTACAGCATTGCAGGGGTAAATGATTTAACAGCGGAAACCTATGAGACAGCTCACGGTGGATATGACCCAAGCTATGCTAACCAGGATTCTGACAGAGTATTACCGGTTGACGTTCTTAGAGATTTAGAGAAGGAAGGAAAGATCGGAAAGCTCTATGAGTACTTCTATACCACTGTTGGCAACGGAACTGCAGTTGCTTCTGCAAAGAAGTTTGCTGATGAAATCGGAGCAAAACTTAAGAAGGACCATGTAGATGCGGTCATTCTTACCAGCACGTGAGGAACCTGTACACGTTGCGGTGCAACAATGGTTAAAGGTATCGAGGCAACAGGTATTCCGGTAGCACACTTTTGTACAGTAACACCTATCTCTATGACAGTAGGTGCTAACCGTATCGTTCCTGCTATCGCTATTCCTCACCCACTTGGAAATCCGGCTATGAAGCCTGAAGAAGAGAAGGCTCTGAGAAGAAAGATTGTAGAGAAGTCCTTACAGGCTCTTTGCACAGAAGTATCCGACCAGACTATTTTCAAGTAATTAAAGAGTATTACAGATTCTTTTCGGGGCAGGGGTCCCTGCTCCGAAGAATATTTTTATAGAGTTTTTCAAAGCTACCTTTATAGAAAAACAGCATTATCTCTTGAGAAAAAATAGCTGTCTTTGTTAACATAGAATAGAAATTCAGTTAGAATGATATAAGAACTTTACTTTGGATATCTACAGAATAGGGCTTGTCTCTATTTTGCAAACATAAATAACATCACTAAAGGAGAGAGAATCATGTCTAAGGTTTATGACGTGCTGATTTTTGGGCGCAGGTCCCGGAGGATTGGCAGCAGGATTGTACGCAGGAAGAGCAAGACTTTCCACTTTGATTGTAGAGAAGGGACAGGATGGCGGACAGATTGCCATTACAGATTCTATTGAGAACTATCCCGGACAGATTGTGGAAGGAGAATCCGGCCCCTCTTTAATTAAGAGAATGACCGAGCAGGCAGAGCATTTTGGTTGTGAAAGAGCCCACGATACTATTAAGGCTGTAGAACTGGATGGTGATGTAAAGAGACTTATCGGTAATAAGGAGACTTATGAAGGAAAGACCTTAATCATCGCTACAGGAGCCAATCCCCGTCCTATCGGATGTAAGGGAGAGAAGGAGTTCTTAGGAAAGGGTGTTTCCTACTGTGCAACCTGTGATGCGAACTTCTTTGAAGATCTTCCTGTTTTCGTAGTAGGTGGTGGAGACTCTGCAGTAGAAGAGGCTATGTACTTGACTAAGTTTGCAAGCTCCGTTACCCTGATTCACAGAAGACATGAGTTAAGAGCAGCAAAGTCCATCCAGGAAAGAGCTTTCCAGAACGAAAAGCTTCACATTATGTGGGATACGGTTGTAGAAGAGCTTTCCGGTGATGATATTCTTCAGAAGATTAAGGTAAAGAATGTGGTTACAGGGGAAGAGCAGGTATTAGAGGCCAGCGAAGAGGACGGAATGTTCGGAATCTTCGGTTTCATTGGCAGAATTCCTACCACAGAGATTTTCCAGGAAACCAATCTGGAGATGGATGACAGAGGCTATATTCCCACAGATGAAGATATGCATACCAATATCCCCGGTGTATTTACCGTTGGAGATGTGCGTGTAAAGAGTCTTAGACAAGTGGTTACTGCTGCTGCGGATGGTGCTATTGCAGCCACCCAGGCAGAGAAATATATTAACGAGCATAAATAAAGGAGGAAGTGATGTTAGAAGTAGATAAGAATACCTTCGAAGAGGAAGTGTTACAGGCATCCGGATATGTATTTGTGGATTTCTTCGGTGATGGATGTGTTCCTTGCCAGGCTCTTATGCCATTTGTACATTCTTTAGCAGACAAGTATGAAGGACAGTTAAAGTTCACATCCTTAAATACTACCAAGGCTAGAAGATTGGCTATCGGCCAGAAGATTTTAGGACTTCCCGTTATGGCTATCTATAAGGATGGACAGAAGGTAGAAGAGTTGGTAAAGGATGATGCAACAGAAGAAGCTATTCAGAAGATGGTGGAGAAGTATGTTGCTTTAAATCAGTAATTTACCGGGACTGTTGATACTGCTTGCAAAACAGTAGAGAAGGCTGATTTGCTTTCGGAGAGAAGATAATATTTTCAAGAAGATGAACCGATAGTAAGATTAGCCCGTGAATTTGCGTATATGACGAAAGTCATTACGATATATATCTTTAAAGAAAGGGAGAGAAAAGATGGCTATTTTAAAAAGGGTAAAAAGTTATCATCATCGGTGACCGTGACGGTGTACAGGACCTGCTATTCAGGGCTTGTGTAGAGACCGCCGGCGGAGAAGTTGTACTTTGCTTCTACCGAGTGCTTGTTTGAACAAGCGCAGGCGCAATGGACTTGGAAAATCAAAAGCGAGTAAAAAGGTTTTTGCTGATAAGTTCGGACCAGAGAATCTGGTTGTGCATAGCGCTGCTGAGGAAGGCTGCAGGACTTGCAGCTGAGACCGTTACAGCAGGGATCCTACTTTTGCGGCCCAGTGACTGGGGGTCCAGCTTGGACTCACGGTATATCATGTTTGTGAACCAGAGTTGAAGGAAGAGTTTGACGAAACTGTTTACGAAGACCAGGTTAGTATGATGGAAATGGTTTTTAGATGTAGACGATATTGTCAACGAAATGAACGGTATTCGTCAGATATGTAAGTACACTTCACCGAGGGAGCTTTTATGGGCTCCTCTAAAAAGTGCTTTGAGTACCAGAAAAAGAACTATCTTTTCTTTAGTCGATTTGTACAACAATTAATCATATGAGGTATCAAAAATGAATAGTGTCATTAAAGGTTCCGGATATTGTTTGGCATATACTCTCCCGGCTTAATGCTGCAGCGTGTTTCTACCATCGTGCAGGAAAAGACTGGTTAACTCTGATGGAGAATTCTTAAAGGAGATGGGAAAAGCATGTTTCCAGTTTTGAGGATTGTGTAGTGTACTGGCCAAACCAGGTATACATCGGAAACAAGAAGTCTGAGGAGTTTGCTAAGGTAGAGTTCCCTTATTTTGATGAAGGTAGAGAATACCAATCGTTACGGCCATTTTGGTGAAATTATGCCTGAGATGAATTCCTTCTTCTGGCACAGGCTTGTGATTGCTGAAGTTTTTCTATTTGGATAAGGACTTCGTGGCGGCCAACATAGGAGAGCTGGCAAAGGACCCTGTAATTACAGAAGCTATTCTTGCAAGAGTTCATGAGATGTTGAGAATTCCATGATTAAAGGATTTGTAGATGCCCATGAAGCAGAACCTCTTTTCTTTGAAGGGAAGCTGGTGGCTGTGTAAAGAGACCCATGACATCGATGTGAACCTTTCTGCAGAGGTTATGCTGGAGAACCTGATGAATAAAAGGCAAGCTCCGTTTTGGCTGTTCTTCACTCCTAAAGTCCTCCAATGTGACCCTCTTCCATTGAATATGTTATCGACTGTTCCGAGGAAGCCTGTGGAGACGTAAACCAGAGAGGTGGCGGAAACTTCGCTAAGGCTGTGGCTGAGATTGCAGGACTGGATAATGCTACCGGTTCCGATGCCAGAGGCTTCTGTGCAGGACCTTCTCACGCTATGATTGAGGCTGCTTCTTTAGTAAAGGCAGGAGCTTTCCATACCGTACTTGTTATCGGTGGCGGTTGCATGTACCGAAGCTTGCTATGAACGGGAAAAAGACCATGTAAAGAAAGAGCTTCCCATGCTTGAGGATTGCTTGGCATCCTTCTCCATTGTTGTTTCTGAAAATGACGGTGTTTCTGCAGAAATTAACCTGGATGTTATCGGAAGACATACCGTTGGAACAGGTGCTGCACCACAGAACGTTATCGGTTCCTTAGTGGCAGACCCATTAGAGAAGGCAGGTCTTACCGTAAATGATGTAGATAAGTTCTCCCCTGAGATGCAGAATGCGGACATTACCAAGCCTGCAGGAGCAGGAGATGTTCCTATGGCAAACTACAAGATGATCGGTGCTTTGGCTGATAAGAAGGGATGGCTTGATAAGGCTGATTTGGCAAAAGTTCTGTGAGGAAAAGGGCTTAGTAGGCTATGCTCCTACCCAGGGACATATTCCATCCGGAGTTCCTTATGTTGGATTTGCCAAGGAAGGCATTGAGAAGGGCGAACTGGAAAAAGTGATGATTATCGGAAAGGGCTCTCTCTTCCTTGGTCGTATGACAAACCTCTTTGACGGTGTTTCCTTCCTGATTCAGAAAAATACAGGAAAGGGACAGGGCGGAGCAGTTTCTGAAGAAGAAATCCGTTCCATGATTGCCAAGTCCATGAAGGAATTTGCACAGTCTATTTTGGGCGCATAGAAGAAAGGGTGAGAATTATGGCTAAAGAAATAAAAGAGCTCATTGCGGATACCTTTTTGGCTATGGCGGAAGGTTTGGAAACAGGCTCTTTTGCGAAGAAACCAAGAATTGCTTTAACAGGTATGGGCTCAGAGCATGGAGAGGAAAATTCCATGAAGGCTGCAGTGGATGCGGCTAGGGATGGCGTGGATGTACTCTACATCGGTTCTTTGAAGAATGATGCAGTAGAAACTCTTGTAGTGGAAAATGATGAAGAGGGACACGATAAGATGGATGCTCTTTTAAAGGAGCATAAGATTGACGGTGCGGTAACCATGCACTATCCCTTCCCCATCGGTGTATCTACTGTAGGAAGAGCTATTACCCCTGCTTTTGGCAAGGAAATGTTTATTGCCAACACCACAGGAACCTCCAGTACAGACCGTATTGAAGGAATGGTAAAGAATGCCCTTTACGGAATCATCACAGCCAAGGCATGCGGCATTAAGGAGCCAACTGTAGGTATCTTAAATGTGGACGGTGCAAGACAGGCGGAAAAGGCTTTAAAGAAGCTACAGTCTAACGGCTATCCTCTTCATTTTGCAGAGTCCTCCAGATCTGACGGCGGAGCTGTACTTCGTGGAAACGATGTTCTTCGGGGAACAGCGGATGTGTTGGTATGTGATTCCTTAACCGGAAATGTATTGTCCAAGATGCTTTCTTCCTTTAACACAGGAGGATCCTTCGAGGCTCAGGGCTATGGCTATGGTCCCGGCATTGGTGAGAACTATAACCAGTTGGTGATGATTGTTTCCAGAGCTTCCGGAGCACCGGTTTTAGCCAATGCTCTTCGTTTTGCAAGAGACCTGATTCAGGGAAATGTATTCTCCGTATCCAAGGAGGAGTTTGCACTGGCCAAGAAGGCAGGCTTGGATTCCATCCTTGCAGAGATTAGAGGCAAATAAGCCGAAGGAGCAGGAGAGTCTGTACCCATGCCTGAAAAGGAAGTTGTTACCGCAGCGGTATACGGCATCGAAGTAACCGACCTGGATGATGCGGTACTGGTTCTTTGGAAAGAAAAGATTTATGCAGAATCCGGAATGGGCTACACGGGGCCGATTATCCGCGTTTCTGAAAAGCAACAGAGAAGTCAGAAGAAATCTTAAGAGCAAGGGATACATCTCTTAAAAATCATAGAGAGCCGGATCTTGTTTATAGGATATCTTCTGGAAGCTTGCGGATAAGGGATATATCCGGAATCCCCAGGCAATAAAAGAAGATAAGTGCGGCTGCGAGGCTGCAAAACATCCTCGCAGCTACGCTTTTTTTTGTACCCAATAAGGATGATGTGTTTTAGTATTTTTATTATAAAATTAAGAAAAATCAGAAATCCACTAGCCTTCCTTTCCCGATTTCAGGTAGAATAGGAAAAATATTTTCTGTATAAGGAGTAGAGTATGAGAAGAAAAACATGGATTCCCCTTTTGGCTTCGGTTATGGTTTTGGGGATGAGTTTAACAGCATTTGCAGGAACATGGAAAAACAATGCCACCAGTTGGTGGTATGAAATGCGGATGGAAGCTATCTTACCGGCTGGAACTGGGTGGATGGAAACGGCGACGGTATTGCCGAGTCCTATTATTTTCAAAAATGACGGATACCTTCGACCAATACAACGGTGGAGGGCTACCAGGTAAACGCTGACGGTGCCTGGGTGGTAAATGGAGCTGTGCAGACGAAAGCAACAGGAAATTCCGCAGGTACCGCAGCGGCAGCACAAAGCGATACGGTGTTTTCCGGATCCGGTTCCAAGAAGGGTCTGGCAACAAGAGATACCCTCTTTAACGCTACATCTGTAAGGGACCTGGGCGTAAAGCATATCATTTACAATTTTACCAACTATGAGCAAAACTTCATGGAGAATTTCCGGAACACCAAGGCAAACGGCGTAAGCGTCACCGCCATTATGCTGAATACGCCGAGAAATAATCCGGAGCCCCAGTCACTTCCTGATGGAATCATCGGACAGGAAGCCCACTACTACGGCTATAACGTAGCCACACAGGCCGGAATCGATGCCACTACCAGGCTTGCCAATCGTTTTGCTTCTTTATACAAGGATTCCGTGGATAACTGGGTCATCGGGAATGAGATAAACTATCCCAATGTTTGGAATTTTACACCTCATAGCAGCATTGAGAATTATGCGGACCAGTATGCCCATGCTTTCCGCATTTGGTATACAGCGATTAAGCAGAATAACCCTTCTGCTAATGTATACATTCCCTTTGACTATGTTTGGACAGAGCATTCTCCTTCCGGAGGCTATTACAAGGCAAAGGACTTACTGCGTTTGTTAAACGACAGATTACGGGATATTGACTACGGGATTGCTTGGCATCCCTATCCGGAAGGACTGGCAGACCCCAACTTTGAGGATGACGGCAAGGCAACAAACAGCGAGAATTCCTTGATTATCAATATGAAGAACTTAAATGTTCTCACGGATTATTTACAGAAGCCGGAGTACCTTTCTCCAAGCGGTAAGATAAGACACCTGATTCTTTCCGAGCAGGGCTTTAATGCCACAAACGAGGATGTGCAGGCAGACCAGATTGCCAAGGCTTATGACATTGCCAAGAATAATCCTTATGTGGAAGCCTTCTTCCTGGCCAGGGAGTATGACCAGCCCGGGGAGATGCACAATGTAAACGGAGTATTACAGGAAATGCACTTCGGATTAAAGGATGCCTATGAAAGAGGCGGAAGACCCAGAAAGGCTTATTCCGTGTATAAGAGTTTGCAGTAAAATAGTAAGCTTTGACATTTGCTTTTTGAGTCTGATTCTTTGGAATTAGCAAAAGTTATCTTTAATTGAATATTTGTTTCCGTTAATTGAGGTGATTATCATGGAGGAAGAACAAACAAAACGGCAAAAAGAGGATATACTAAATGCTGGTCTAGCTGGTAGTTCTTATGAAATAATACAGAAATATGGAAGTGCAAATAAGGAGCATTATGTTGCATACTCCGGGAAAGATAATGAGTTAGGGAGAACATTGTCTAAAGGATCAAAACAGATACATGATGATCGATCCCGGAGTATAAGTTTCCAAACATCTGGCATCAGCAGGCTGGATTTTCAGCTGAAGTAAAAGATGTAGCGAGAACTAATGCTGAAAATATAATTCAGGGAAAAGCTGTTAGAAAGATTAGAACAGATGACCTAGGGCGTGTCAATGATCCGTTATATGACACCGTAAGCATTGACAAGAATGGCAATATTATAGAAGGGTCAGGAGCCCAAATGAAGTTTTTGGGAGTCGTCGGAAAACGATCCTAAAGGAGAGGGTGCAATGTAGCGCGTGCAGGCACTGGAAAACTTCAATCATTTCAGAAATACTTAGATGCAGATACAAAAATAGATGTACCATCAAATCATTATGATAATCTTATTAGTGAAGCTGATAGAAGATTCAGTCCTTGACGGAACAGTTGGATAATCAGGTAGGAAATGAGGAACAAGCTACAAAACTTCAAGAGAAAATAGATAAGCTTGAAAAATCAAGAGAAATCTAAGGAGAAGCAGTGTTTCATGATGAAGCAGTACTTTGCAGCGTCTTCATCCCAAGCTGACTGCAAATTGATGCTGCAAAAGTTTCTCATAGAGCGGGAATTCAAACAGCTCAATCTTCTGCAGCTATAGGAGGTACCGCTGTTTCTATTGTAAAAATATCGTTGCTGTAATTATGGAGTGAAGAAGACCCTTTACAAGCAATGAAAAATGTTGCAAAAGATACATCAATCACAGCAGGATTTGCTAGGTGTCAACAGGGTTTACAGGAGCAGCACTTTCAAAGGTGCTATGCATTTCCTCAATCTGGATATATTCGTGCTTTAGCGAAACACGTTGCTGGTACTATCGTAGCGGTTTCAGTTTTCAAGACCAAGACTCTTTCTTGATATATTAGAGGAGAAATTGATGGTCCAGAATGTTTAGAAACATTAGGAGAGCAAGGCAGTGGAATGATTGCGTCATCCATGTTTTCTGTCGTGGGACAGGTGGCTATTCCGGATTCCTGTTGTAGGAGGCTTTGAGAGAGGAATGGTTGGCTATGCATTATCCTCAGCTAGTTATGGTGTACTTACAGAGTCTTTAAAAATGCAAAACTAGCTAAAGAAGAGAGAGAAAAATAGGAGAAAATATGTGAAGAACACATTGTATTGATTCGACAATATAGAACAGAAATGGAGTCAATTATAAATGAGTATTTGGCTGATTCTATGGAGGTTTTAGAGAATCATTTAGGAATTAAGAAATGCCCTTGCAAATAGATGTTGATTGGTTTATTGATAGCACTAAAATGAGATTATTACAAAAGATTTGGAGGACAACAGCCTTTTTCGAATATGGAAGAATTTAATCAGCAAATGCTTGGAGATGAAACATTTTATTTATAGTGGGAGGTGAATATTTACCGTTTAATTTACTGGCAGTACAAAAGAAGAAGTGATGCTGTATTATTTGTATATGATGTCAGATGGGGAAATCACTTATAGTGAGGAAAAATTATTCGATCAAATTTGTTCAGAAATGTATTTGGAAACCCAATGCCAGAAGCAATAGAAGAGTGCTTTAAAACTGGCTAAAAGACCAGAGGATGCATTTGATATTATTATAAGTGAAAAACTAGATGAATCAAGTCTGCGAATCTAGGTTTAGAAGACAAAATACTGAGGTAAGTTTATCTAGAATAATATGGAATCTTATTAATTTAGGATATGCAGATACTGTATTTTCGCAGTCAGAGCAAACGATTATTAACTACCTGATGAAAAGATGGAAAATAAAAGAAGAGTTATATCAAGAGATGATTAGTACAGCAGATACTATGCTGTCCTTAACGCAACATAAGGACTGGATTAAAAAGACATACCATAATCGGACAGATAGAGATGCCTATGAGAAGAGAATTGATCAAGAGATACAAGAACTATTTTCAGATATTAAACTTTCTATAGCAGAATTGGCAATGTAAAAGAGAGGGGGATATTTATGCCATTACCATTATTATTTATTGGAGCTGCCGCAGTAACAGGAGTATTTGGTGTTGGGAAGTCGATAAAGGCTGGACTTGATTTTAAAGAAGCTAGTGAGACAAATGATTATGCAGATGATATTGTAAAAAATGCAACTAATAAAATTAATACTTGTAGGAAAAACTGTGGAGCTGCCATTACTCGATTGGGTGAATGTAAAATTCAAGTGTTACATGGAAGTATAAAGCCTTTTGTTGAAGAATATGAGAAATCAAGAAATATCAATTTGGAAGATCTCAAAAAGGATTAAATGAGATTCAGAAAATAGTACTTGATAAGGAACTCACGTGATGAGTTGAACAGTTACAATCCATGGGCAAGCTCCACGGTGAGGGTTACATCCGTACAATGGCAGGAGCTACGCGCATTTGGCGGCATGGCAGCAGGGCCCAGCAACAGCTTTCTACCGGAACAGCAATTGCTTCCTGCGCGGAGCAGCAGCGACAAATGCGACATTAGCTCTTTTTGAGGTGATCATTAGCCGCAGGCGGATTAGGAATTGCAGGTGGTACTGCCGTTTTAGGGAGGCCTGGTTGCAGCTCCAGCGTTAGCCGCCGTTTGGAGTTGCTGTAGGTGCGGAAAGCTTCTGGAACAAGATAAAGCATATTCAAATTTAGCTAAGGCAAGGGAATTCTAAAGAAGAATGGATACGGCATCATTGTTGTGTATGGGGATTAGAAAGCAGACTGCTATGTTTTATAGATTTCTCTCTATCGTTAACAGCCACTCGATCCATTAATATATGAAATGAAGCCAAATGATCAATGCAAAAGGAACAGATTTCTCTTGTATTCCATAGAGGATAGAGCTGCTATTGCCAAGGCTCAATCAATGGCAAAAAGCTATAAAACGATATTAGATACTCCTATTAGAGCGAGGAAGGCACTTTGATACCCGAATCGGCAAACACTAGCTGATTTAAACTGATAATATCAAAACAAAAATCATTATTGCCTGAATAGAGTTTTTAATGATTTAAGAAATGAAAGTTTAGTCATTAAAGCTCTTTGTATGTGAGAAATGGCTAACATTACTTATTGTTGAAGAAATGAGTATGCTGAATCATCTCCTATATACACTCTCGTGGAGCAGGTGGCTGGTGTAGTTTTGATGACACACTAGATTTGCAAATACTTGGGAGCTCAAATATAATTTAAAAGTAGTATGGTATAAAAGAGGAATAAAGGAAAAATCGGAGGATGATGTGAAAAAGTTTCTATCGGTTCAAGCTGGACGCAATAACGACCCGTTGATAGAATCTGAAGAGAATACAGGAGGCCATCAATGCAAAAATTTTGACTATCGACACCTCACAAGATTGATTTTCGAAAAAGACAGTCATCGGAGAACTTCCGGAAGTAATGAAGCAGTTCGGAGAATTCTGCTTAGTTACGGAAGCGGGAAGCATCAAAAACGACTGGCCTCTATGCACAAAGTGAAGGCGCTCTGGAAAGGACTATGAGATCGAGCGAGCTTCCTGATATTCAAACTCCAATCCCAAGTACGATCCCAAAGTATTGGAGGGGGTGGAAAATCTGTAAGGAGAAGCAGATTGATGCGATCCTAGCGGTGGAGCAGGGTATTGGACCGCACCAAGGCCATTGCCGCAGGAGCAAAATATGAAGGAGACCCTTGGGATTTGATTACTTATAAGGTGAAAGCTCAGGCTGCACTTCCCATTGTAGACATCATTACACTTGCTGCTACAGGCAGTGAGTATGATGCAGGGGAGTGATTTCAGAACGGAGACCAATGATAAGACGGGCTACAGCGATCCCCTCCTGTACCCTGTGGTTTCCTTCTTGGATCCTGTTTATACCTTTTAGCGTATCCAAGAAGCAGACTGCGGCAGGTTGTGCGGATGCTATGAATCATATTTTCGAGCAGTATTTCTGTGAGGACTCTACCCTCTTAAATGACGGTTTTATGGAAGCGGCCTTAAAGAGCCTGATGATTAATACAAAGAAATGTCTGGAGAATCCGGAAGACTATACGGCAAGGGCAGAGATGATGCTTTGCTGTACCTATGGTTGTAACGGCATTTATTCCCTTGGAAACAGTCAGTCCGGCTGGCCCTGCCACGGCATGGAGCATGCGCTTTCCGCCTATTATGACATTACCCATGGAGAGGGCTTGGCCATTATCACGCCAAGATGGATGAAGCATATCTTAAATGAAAAGACAGTGGACCGCTTTGTAAAGTACGGCATAAATGTATTCGGAATCGATGAGAAGCAAGATAAGTTTGCGATTGCTGAGCAGGCAATTGATGCAACCTACAAGTTCTTCGAATCCATTAATATTCCTATGCATCTTAAAGATGTGGGAATTGATGAGAAGAGAATCGATGAAATGGCAAAGCATGTTGCGGAAAATGAAGGCCTGGAAGAGGCCTGGGCGCCTCTTTTAGAGAAGGATATTGCAGAGATTTTCAGGGAATCACTATAAAAACGAAATGCCTTGAAGGACGGAATGCAACTTAATTAATTTCTACAGAATATAATGTAGTAACAATACATGGCTAAGCGCACTTTGGCGGCTGGCCATTTTTGTGTTGGTAGAGTAAATACATTGATGGGAGCGTTTATACCAGGAAATAGCCCCTAATCATAGGTATTCCGCTACAATGGCAAAACAAGCAGTGATAAACTTATGCATTCTTGGCTCTAGAGTATTGATTGAGCCTTTGATAGGATGTATACTTTCTATTAGACATGCGAATCTGTATTTTTGTCTAATATGTACGAGGTGCACCCTAATATGAAAATAGGTAGAGATGTATATTTGAATAGCTTATTTCGAAAAGGCATAACGGATTAATTAAGGTTGTGACGGGCATGCGAAGATGTGGGAAAATCATATCTTTATTTAATCTTTTAAAGAGTATTTGCAAATGAAGGAGTTGCTGAAAATCATATTATTGAGATTGCGTTTGACTCTTTTTGAGAATAAAAGGCTATATGAGATCCGGAGGTCTTATTTCCATATATAATGGAGAAAATGTCGGATGAAAGAATGTATTATGTTCTGTTAGATGAAGTCCAGATGCTTGATGATTTTGAATCAGTTCTTAATAGCCTCGGAAGAAAGCAAAATGTAGATGTATATGTAACGGGAAGTAATGCAAAATTCTTATCAAAGGATATTATTACAGAATTTCGTGGACGTGGGGATGAAGTTCATATGTATCCTCTAACATTTGGCGAATTTATGAGCGTATATGATGGTGACAAACAAGAAGGCTGGAGGGATTATGTACTGTTTGGTGGAATACCGCTTGTCCTAGGTTTTGAAACGGCTGATCAGAAATCCGATTTTTTAAAATCCCTGTTTGAAGAAACCTACATTTCCGATATTACCGGAAGAAATAATATACGAAATAAGGCGGAATTAGAAGAACTTCTTAATATTTTATCGTCAGCAATTGGTTCTCTTACGAACCCAAGTAAGCTATCAGCGACATTTAAAAGTGTTAAGAACAAGTCCATAAGCAAAGATACGATAATCAAATATATAGATTATCTTAGAGATTCATTTCTTATAGATAGTGCAATTCGATATGATATTATGGGCAAAAAGTACATTACTCCATCAAAGTATTACTTTTACCGATCTGGGACTTAGGAATGCTAGACTTAATTTTAGGCAGGTGGAGGAGACTCACTGTAATGGAAAAACATTATATTTAATGAACTAAAAAGTTCGTGGATATAATGTGGACGTAGGGATTGTTGTGATGAATGAAGTAGATAAAAATGGTAAGAAAATTAGAAAACAGTTGGAAGTGGACTTCGTTTGCAATAAAGGCTCAAAGAGATTTTATATTCAATCGGCCTATGCATTACCTGATAAAGAAAAGATGGAACAGGAGCAACGCTCGTTGGTGAATACAGGCGATGGATTTAAAAAGATTATTATTACAAAGGATGCTGTGGCACCACTTTATAATGAAGAAGGCATATTGGTGATGAGCGTTTATGATTTTCTTCTTAATCCGGATAGTATGGAAATCTAAAAACAGGAGGAAAATATGCAAAACTTTGACTATCAAACCCCGACAAGACTCATTTTCGGAAAAGACGTAATTCAAGAACTTCCGGAAGTAATGAAGCAGTTCGGAAAAAGGATTCTGCTGAGCTACGGAAGCGGAAGTGTCTTGGACTGTAGCAAGGCCATTGCTGCAGAGGCGAAGTATGAGGGAGATCCTGGATTTGATTACTTATAAGGTAAAAGCCAGCAGCCCTGTCACGACATCGGGAGCACGCGCTCGGCATACTATGACATCACCCATGGAGAAGGACTCGCCATTATCACCCCTGAGAAGGAAAGTTAGAGGAGATACACAACAGGAGTTGCACAAAGAAGTCAGGAGAACAATTTATGAAGACATTGATTATTAACGGAAGTCCTCGCATTGGGGGCAATACAAGCATTGCTCTGGAGGAGATGCTTAAGGTCTTTGAGCAGGAAGAGATAGAAGTAGAAGTGGTACAGATTGGCAACAAAGATATACGAGGCTGTATTTCCTGTGGATATTGTTATAAGAATGGAAAATGTGTCTTCAATGACCCGGTAAATGAGCTGGCAGAGAAGTTTGAAGCCGCAGATGCTTTAGTAGTGGCATCCCCGGTTTATTATGCTTCCGCCAATGCTACCCTGATTGCCTGCTTGGACAGACTGTTCTACAGCACGCATTTTGATAAGACCATGAAGGTAGGAGCCAGTGTGGTAGTGGCAAGACGAGGCGGCTTATCCGCGACCTTTGATGAATTAAATAAGTATTTTACCATCTGCGGAATGCCGGTGGCCTCCAGTCAATACTGGAACAGTGTGCATGGATGCGAAAAAGGAGAGGCGAAGGAAGACTTGGAGGGCCTGCAGACCATGAGAACTCTGGCTAGAAATATGGCCTTTTTGATGAAGAGTATTGCCCTTGGGAAAGAAAAATACGGCTTACCGGAGCAAGAAGAGGGGATAGCTACAAATTTTGTCCGATAAGGGAAGGGAGAAGGCTATGCCCTTTCAAATCATCCGAAACGATATTACAAAAATGCAGGTGGATGCCATAGTGAATCCTGCTAACCCTATGCCGGGATATGCTGCGGGAATAGACAGTGCTGTCTATAAGGCTGCCGGGGAGGAAAAGCTTTTGCGGAGACGACAGGAAATAGGGGCTATTGCTCCCCGGGAAGCCACTATTACGGATGGATACAATCTTTCCTGCAAAAGTATATTATCCATACGGTAGGAACGGCCTGGCAGGGTGGGAACTCAGACGAAGAAATAATTATAAGAAAATGTTACCGCAGTATCTTTAAACTTGCCCTTGAACATCATATTCTCAGTCTTGCTATCCCTCTTTTGGCGTCAGGAAGCTATGGTTTTCCCAAGGGAATAGCCCTTAGAATTGCTCTGTCGGAGATAGAAAGCTTTCTGTCGGAAAATGACATAGAGCTTTATCTTGTGGTTTTTGATGAAAAATCATATTCCCTATCAACGAGCCATACGGTGATATTGATAATCTATCGATAAGCATTATGTAGAAGAAAAGATTTCGGAAGAGTATTCGGCTTCATACAGTAGAGGAAAAAGTTCGAATGATCCCGTTAGAGTGAGCTCTGTTTACGGGTCACCTATCGGCTTCGGATTTTCTGAATCAAATAGACGGAAGACATATGATTCGGAAAATGAGGCATTGGATGATAAAGCGGATAATGGAAGAGAAGGTATACTGCCTATATCAGTCCGGAAAAGTGCCTGGTTTCCAGTTCGAAGCTCGGAGGATGCGGTAAAGAATCTTGACAAAAAGCTTTATGGAGCTGGTTTTCCTTCGCCAATCAAAAGGCCTTAGCGATGTTAAGTGCAGAAGAAAGCAAACCTGGACAGAAAGGCATTTTCCAAACTGAAATGCGGAACCACCAAGAATCCGAGTAAATCCACAGCGCTGGCTCTGGCTGTTGCATTGGAATTGAATCTGGATGACACAAAGGATTTGCTTTCAAAAGGGCGGGTTGCTTATCTCCCCTGCAGTGCGATCTTATTGTGCAATATTTTTATAGAGCGGGAAGCTTATGATATCTATGAAATCAATCTTGCTCTTTTTGAACATGGTGAATCACTCCTGGGAATGCAGGCGATTTTAAAATGTCGCCCTGACAAGTGACCGAAAATAAGCGGAAAGAGATAGGATACCCCGTAAACATGCAAAACAAGCAAATGATGGAGGGGAATCACTATGAGAGAAAATTTAACGGAACTTATGATATCCTTGATAGAAGCGGCTCCATGGCCGGGCTTGAATCCGATACTATCGGTGGATTTAATGCCATGATAGAAAAACAACAGAAAGAAACCGGGGAGGTATTTGTATCTACCGTTTTGTTTGACGATCAGACGGAAGTAATTCACGACAGAGCCCCTATTGGAAATGTAAAAAGCTTACGGAAGCGGACTACTATGTTCGTGGATGCACGGCACCTTGGATGCAGTGGGGAGCAATTCGTCATATTGCCAATGTTCATAAGTATGCTAGAGAGGAAGATAGACCCGCTAAGACCTTATTTGTAATCACAACGGACGGTCTTGAAAATGCCAGTAGAAAGTATTCCTTTACGGATGTAAAGAAGCTTATTAAAAATCAGCAAGAGAAGTATCATTGGGAATTTCTTTTTCTGGGAGCAAACATAGATGCGATAAAAGTTGCCGGAAGTATGGGAATCAAACATGATAGGGTGGCAAACTACAACTGTGATGGATTTGGAACAGCACTTAATTACCGGGTTATTGATGAAGCTGTAACACGTATTAGAGAATGCAATGTTTCGGATATGGAGACGATATTTGTTGGTGGTGCCTGGAAAGAGGATATTGATTGGGATTTTGAGAAGAGAGGCGAAAAGCATGAAATTTGATGAAAGTTTGCAGCAGTATGTTTATCAGTATGAAGACTTGATTTTTTCTTGGGATGAGGATCCTAAAGAGGAATATATCAGTAAGGTGAAAAGTTTTAGCAAAAGAATTATAAAGATAATTTGGATCGAATAATTGACTTTATCTTACCTGCACTTAGAGGAATGTACGGAGATGTAAGCAAAGAAGATGTAAAAAATAATCTTGGGCAAGCTATCATTGACTATAACCAGGGAACAGTGACTTATTGTCAGACCAGAGTTTTGATGATTATCATATCTTTTTCGTTTGAATTTTAAATAATACATTTGAGAAGCTGAACATTTTTCTGTTGACGGGTAAATAGCTGTATCGGAGGAAAACTATGACTCTACTGGAGTACATGAGGCGTAGAAATAAAATGACGCTTTCAGAATGGGAAGATTCTTTTGAGAAAAAGGAAAAGGAAATCATTGTCTTAAGGCACGAAGGAGGCGGAGGAAGTCTCCGAAATGGGTTTTGGGAATGGGATGCCTATTTCTTAACCTATGTGGACTGTGAAACAGGAGAGCTTCACAAAGAAGAAGGGCGAATCGAATTTCCGGTTATAGATAAAGAGGAACCTCCATTTCAGTTTAAAGAGGAAAGCATTTATAAATTAAGGGTGCGTGAAAAACTGCCGGAGGAAGTTCCTGAGGGAGCATTGCCTGCAAAGAACCATTTTTTAGTGGTAGAAATTCTTGAAAGGAATGCAGTTTGTCCGGAACTTGAAGAAATACTCACGGAGTATAGAAAACCTGTGGTTTTGCAGGATGATATCTTGGGTGAGCTGACTATGATAAGCGGCTTAAAAGTTTCGAAGGAAACGCATCCTGGCTCCGTGGCAAGATACATATTTCTTACATGTAGACAAGGATAATAAAGCAGGTATTACAAGGGCCAAAAAAGCGCTGAAAACAATGGTTTTAGAACAGGAAAAATGGGATGTGGATCTTCGGAAATTTGCCGCAGGGAAGCTCACGAAACTGGCTTGCGAATGGGCAGAATCTGATGAAGAGGTGCTAAAATTACAGAAGAAAGTTTTGCAAAAGAATAAGTCTAAGTTTGTTTGGATGAACTCTGGGAGCATCATTTTCTGCTTATTTTGATTGACGACTTATTCTTTGAGCATAGTATAACGGTTTGCGGCAGTCCTAAGAAGGCCAGCTCTGCTGATATTGAGGGATAAGAGAATACAGTGGATAAGAATGAGTTATTTACTTTCTCGCCACAGAATTACAATATTGTAGCGAGAAAAGTATTATTTTTACTACTAAATTTTAAAGATAGAATAGATAACTCCCTGTATATACATTTCGATAGATAATCTAGATGAGATTTTGTATATCAATATAATAGAAATTGATTGCAAATGAAGTAATATTCGATACTCTTAGCTTAGAATAGAGGTGTAGATATGGCACAGACAATGGTTAATTTTTAGAAAGTGGATGAAAAATTAAAAGAGAAAATGGAGAAAACATGTGATGATATGCGAGACTATCTGTAACTGCTGCATATACTATGTTTGCAACAAAAGTTACCAGAGAACAGAGGATACCTTTCGAAGTTACAGCAGATCCGTTTTTTAGTGAAGAAAATATGGATCGCTTAAGAAGAAATATGACCCAGATGGAGAAAACCGGTGGAACTATTCATGAGGTGAATTTGGATGATTAAATATTGGACAGATGATGCTTGGGAGGAATTTGAATATTGGACATAGCATCATGGTTTGTGGCAGTCCTAAGAAGGGGCTCTTTTCAGCTGACATTGAGGGATAAGAGAATACAGAGGATAAGAAAAGACGTGGGAAAATATGGAATTAGAATGTTTACAAGAGAAACCAAAACTTATCTTGACATATCCTCATAAGTCTAACTTTAATAGGATAGGCTGTATATCCATGGTCGTATTATCTTTTATTGTTATGTGGATACTGAATCATCTTATGAGTTATAATACTGACTTTTTCAGATAAAATGATTATGGCGATTGTGCTGGTTGGCGTTCCGCTCCTACTATGGTTTATGGGATATTATCTCTTCCTGAAATGGAGTGAAATTAGAAATTTATGAAAATAATGTCGTTAAATATTATACTTATGGAAGCATTGGAGCGAAGTGTATTGCATTTTTAAATTTAAACTCGAGAGATATAGAACAAATAAAAATCGAAGAATCGTCCGTTTCATTGTCTGAAGACTGACCATCAAAAAGTTCGGAATCCCTGTTTTTATGGTTTGCATGAGAAGAAACTAAATAAGCTGAAAAATGTAAGTATCATCCTAGATAGAAAAAAATCGGATTGTTTTATACAACAGATAGAACAATTTCACAGAAAGCAAATCAATGAGCCGATTTAGCAAATACAATTAACGAATATGAGGAAAATGGCTAAATATAAATTGACGATTTTGCGGTATTGAAATATAAGATTATGAAGAATTTCGCGGGGCTCTGGAGGATGATTTTCGTAAGATTGATCCAAGCGGAAAGATATCGGCACTTTTTGATGCAATTCCTGCTCAGCTCATGGGAAATGCATCCAGGTATCAGGTATCAAGTGTTTTGAGAGGGAGCAGAGCTGGAGATATATTAGGGCAGATGTATGAACTGAGAGATTCAGGGACAGTATTGGTAGCATATTATGCCAATGATCCGGGACCGGGCATGGTACAAAATAAGGATTTAACAATGTTTAAATTGCTTACTGCTGATATTGGTCTGTTTGTTACTCTTGCCTTTAAAGATAAGGATTTTACAGAAAATGATATATATTCCAAGCTTTTAAATGGTAAGTTACAGGCTAATTTGGGCTATATTTATGAGAATGCAAGAATAATGCGTGAAATATTGCTATACACAAAGGATTATCAAAAGGATGGTTCTCTAGAATGTGTACCGATTATGTGGGCACAGTTTATATAAAACCTGGACCGACAATGTCCTATTGAGTGAACTCCATGGGGATGGTATAATCCCGTCTTTGACAGTTGCGAAAGAGTCAAGAGCCCATAAACGGCGTAATTACGCCATTTATGAGCTCTTGTTTTCTTTAATTCTAGCTAATATTTCTACTTTCTCGTTGCAGTTAAAAATCTTTTTATTTCTCTTTGAGATACAATCTCGTAATCCGTTCTAAAACCAAATGTGTCGTGGAGTTTGTCTGTAAGGTCGGTTCGTGTATACTCAGGGATATATCCTTCACCGGGAGCTATCAGCATGTTCATTTCTTTCAGTGTTCTTATAATGCTTTCAGTGGTATAACTCTCACCTAACTTCTTCCTCTAGAATGCGATAAAGAATCAGGGCGGTGAAGCAGGTAATGAAATGTGCCGTGATTCGACTCTTTCCTACCGAGATATACCGGTCTGGCCTGAAATTCACTCTTCATAATACGGAAACATTCTTCAATCTGCCATCGTTTTTGATTAATACTTATAATCGTTGCCACGTCATCTTCCAGGTTTTGTGCATACGGCATAGAAACCGTCATAACGTTCCTCTTCTGTGGCAACATCTTCATCTATCGAAGGGATCATTTTATCTACGCAATCTCGCCGTCAGAAGTACAGTGATTCTGACGTATAAAAACGCTTAGGATCGTTTGGACGTTTTTATTCAGAGAAGAAGGATTTTCGACGAGCTTTTCAGCGCGTTCAAGCTGACGGTTCCGTATCTTTCTCATATAGTCCCGATATTGAAAGGAAAAGGTTACAACGAGATGTTGTTCCAGACCGTCTTCATTAATCCACCGGTCTTTATAGAAAGTCTTCTCGTAATTCTCGACCTCATCTAGTTCACTGAGCTTGTACTCTTTTATCTCCGATAAGGTGCCATCCGTCTTCATCAAGACAGTAATCCTTGAGGTATCCTTTCAGCTTTTTGATTGCTTGCGTGGTAACAAATTTTTCGGTTTGGGTGTTGTTGAAGACACGGTTTGAAGTTGATGATAGTCTGCATCTGTACAAACAATAAACTTCGTCATTCCAAAGTCAGAAAGAATCTTTTTCTCCAATGGTTTTCATCGAAGGTTGTTCATTCTCGTTTCCGTTAAAGAGGGAGAAGGTGAGGGGAATCCCATCTGCATCCATAAATAGCCCCATCTGTACAATCGGATTCGGACGGTTTTCTTTGGAATGACCATATTTTCTGAAATCATCCGCTTCCTCAATCTCGAAGTAATAGTTAGTGCAGTCATAGTAAAGAACTCTTTTATGTCGATTCAGTACCATTTCGGAATTCTTGTAAAGTTGAGACTGGAAAAATCATTCTCTTTTGCAAAGGATTTCCAGTGCACGAGTAAACGTGATGGAGCTTGCAGTCAGGCTTTTCAAGAAACTTTTTGAAAGTTCAAGAAGATCTCTTGGATCCGGGATAAATAATCCTAGAGAAAAGTAGCATAGACAGGATTTGATTCAGGTCAAACTCAAACTTGTACTTTTCGGCAATCTGAGCACAGATGTCATGGATTTTTAAATCATAGTAGATGTCCTTCAGAAAGAGGTAGCCTACGTTTACGCTACGGCAGCTCTTTCTTAATCAAGGTCGAAGAGGGATACTTAAGCATAATGTCTTTGAAGCTTTTTCTTCTGCGGAGCGTTTGGCAGCGTACTGCTTTGCCCACTCCAGCGGAGTAAGCTCTCCGCAAACCTTCAGAAGTTCATCTTCCGAACCAATCTTCTCTATAGTCTTAGTAGTGGATTTACCATCTACCCAAACTGATTTACTTAGATAATAGATTGTCTGATTTTTGATTTTGATACAGATACTTTTCATGACGCAGTCCTCCATGCGCCCATTATACCATATATAGCCAAATATAGCTAGTGCTATTTTCATAAAAATTTGACATACAGGCTTTTCAAGGCCTGAGGAGATTTTGGAACTATTTAACTGTCAAACTACCGGCTAATTTGGGCTATATTTATGAGAATGCAAGAATAATGCGTGAAATATTGCTATACACAAAGGATTATCAAAAGGATGGTTCTAGAATGTGTGACACGATTATGTGGGCACAGTTTATATAAAACCTGGACCGACAATGTCCTATTGAGGAACTCCATGGGATGAGTATAATACCTGCTAGTGACTTGTATGCATTACATATGAAAAGTTCTTGAAATTGTCGACAGAATAAAGGAGATAAATGAAATTAGGAATTGTAGGTTTGCCAAATGTGGGAAAGTCCACCCTCTTTAATGCCATTACCAAGGCGGGGGCGGAGTCTGCCAACTACCCTTTCTGTACCATTGATCCCAATGTGGGTGTGGTGGCTGTGCCGGACGAGCGTTTGAAGCTTTTGTCTGACCTGTATCATTCTGAAAAAATCACTCCGGCGGTTATTGAGTTTGTGGATATTGCGGGTCTGGTTCGGGGCGCTTCCAAGGGAGAAGGTTTGGGAAACCAGTTTTTGGGAAATATCCGGGAAACGGATGCCATTGTGCATGTGGTCCGTTGCTTCGAAGATGACAATGTGATTCATGTAGACGGCTCCGTAGACCCCATCAGAGATATTGAAACCATTGAGTTGGAGCTGATTTTCTCTGATTTAGAGCTTTTGGACAGAAGAATGCAAAAGACCAAGAAGCTTGCCAATAATGATAAGGATGCCAAGAAGGAATATGCCCTTTTGGAAAAGCTGCATGCCCATCTGGAAGAGGGGAAGCTTGCCATCAACTTTGAAACAGACGAGGAAGAGGGAGCTTTACTGGACAGCATCGGGCTTCTACTCAGAAAGCCTGTGATTTATGCCTGCAATGTGGCGGAGGAAAGCCTTGCGGATGATGGAGAAAGTAATCCTCATGTGGCAAAGGTTCGGGAGTATGCGAAGAAAAACCATTCTGAAAGCTTCGTGATTTCCGCCCAGATTGAACAGGAAATTTCCGAGCTTTCCGAGGAGGAAAAGGGAGAGTATCTGGAGTCCCTTGGTTTAAGCGAGTCCGGTTTGGATAAGATTGTTCGTGCTTCCTATTCTCTTCTGGGATTGATGTCTTATCTTACAGCAGGAGAGAAGGAAACCAGAGCTTGGACCATTAAGAAGGGAACCAAGGCGCCTCAGGCAGCAGGAAAGATTCACACCGACTTTGAAAGAGGCTTTATTAAGGCGGAAGTGGTAAATTACAAGGATTTGCTGGATAACGGTTCTCTTTCTGCCGCAAGGGAAAAGGGACTTGTGCGGATGGAAGGAAAAGAATACGTGATGCAGGACGGCGATGTGGTGCTGTTCCGCTTCAATGTCTAAATGAATATCCAAAGGAGCCAGCTTCCTTTCGCTTGGCCGGTTTAGCTTAAATCATAGAACAACCTGCCCTGACAATAGCAAAAATATGCTCCAACAACAGAAAATATGTCTCCAACAATGAAAAACATAAATTTTTAAGAAGATGACTTTTTGCTCATCTTCTTTTTATGCTTTTTGACATGACTGCTTCTTTTCCTTTATTGGATTTTCCGGGAGCATAGAGTGGAGAAAGCTTTTGATGTTAGCGGCTTTTTTCTCACGATTTTCCGCATTTTTACTATTTAGAGATTTTTCTTCTTTTGTTCTTTCGAAAACAGGGGAAGGAAGTGGGAAAAATTCTAGTATCTTGTCTTGCCATTTTCCCCTGAAAAACTCGGTATTATAATGGAGAAGTGGGAAAAAGTGGGAGAAAGTGGTAAGTATGTTTACGGGAGAGTATCATTTAAATTTAGATACTAAGGGCAGGATGATGATTCCTGCCAAGTTCCGTGAGGATGGTTATAGCGAATTTTTCCTAACCCGTTCATTAGATGGCTGTCTTTCCCTCTACGCAATTCCGGAATGGAAGAAGTTGGAGGAAAAGTTACAGGCTTTGCCCATGACCAGTGAAAAGGCGAGAAAGTTAAAGCGTTATATTCTGGGTAGTGCAGTGTCGGTGGAGTGTGATAAACAGGGACGTATCCTCATTCCACAGGTCTTACGGGACAAGGCGGAATTGGAAAAAGATGTGATGCTTCTGGGTGTGGGAGACTATGCGGAAATCTGGTCTGCGGGAGCTATGAAGAGAAGAATGATTTTTCCGATACGGAAGAGTTGGCTAAAGACATGGAAGGCATGGGCATATAATGGAATTTTCTCATAAAAGTATCATGGTTGAAGAATGTATGGAGGGTCTGAACATCAAGAAGGATGGCATCTATGTGGATGGCACTCCTGGGCAGTGGAGGACATTCCTTCCATATTTTGGAAAGACTTGGGGAAAAAGGGACAGCTGATCGGTCATCGACCAGGATGAGGATGCGATACTGGCGGCGACAGAAAGATTAAAGCCCTTTGCCAAGTAGGCTCCACATCATTCGGGACAATTATGAGCATTTTCCGGAAATCCTATCTTCCCTTTCTATAGAAAAGGTAGACGGGATTCTTTTAGACTTAGGCGTTTCCAGCCATCAGTTTGATGAAGAAGAAAGAGACTTTTCCTATCGCTTTGATGCGCCTCTGGATATGCGGATGGATCGAAAGACAGGACTTTAGTGCAAAGGATTTGGTAAACAGCTACAGCGAATCCTCCTTGTTTCATATCATAGAGACTATGGGAAGACAAGTTTGCAAAAATATTGCAAAGCACATTGTTTTGGCAAGACAGGAAAAACCCATTGAAACGACCAAGGAATTGGCGGAAATCATTTCCCATGCCATTCCCTATGAAGTTTCGTCTGCAGGGAGGTCATCCTGCAAAAAGAACGTTTCAAGCCATTCGTATAGCCTTGAATCGTGAGTTGGAGGTTTTGGAAAATTCTTGAAAAGCGATGATGGAAGCCTTAAATCGGGAGGAAGAATCTGTATTATCAGCTTCCATTCTCTGGAGGACAGGATTGTAAAGCAGAAGCTTCAAAGAAGCGGAGAAATCCTTGCATTTGCCCGCCGGACTTTCGGTGTGTACCTGCAGGAAGAAAAAGCATTTGGGCAAAGGTCACTGCAGTAGAAAAAGCCATTTGTCCAAGTGAAGAGGAAATGGAAGAAAATCCCAGAGCAAAAAGTGCAAAAGCTAGTTTTTGAAAGAGGATAAAAGAAGTAAAGAAAATTGTCTAAGCTGTTCATTGTTATTGAAAAATGATGGACAGTGGGCATGAAAGATATTTTCGGAGGAATAAAGGGGAGTATATGAAGAAAAGGGAGAGAGGAGACAGCTGCAATATGTGCAAGGAAGCTTGGCCGTGAAAGAGCAGTATCTCCCGAAGCAAAGAGTAGAAAAGAAGAAAAATCGAGAAAACAGCAGGAGCAGAGAGAAAGAAAAGAGCTGCTTCCGGCAGTGGAGAGACAGGTCTTGCAGGAAAGGGCCAAAGATTCTTCGGGAGAAGAGAAGAATCATCATTTGCAGCAGGAAAGACTGAAGGAGAAGACCTCTGCCAATCTGTTTTTGGTATTTTGCGTTACAGCAGTGATGTTGTGATGGGCTTTTATGTTTCCGCTACATCCAGTTACAAACGGAAGTGAATACAGAATTCGCAAAAATAGAGGTACAGAAAATCCACTTGGATAAGCTGCGGCAGAAAAATGATGCTTTGCAGAATGCTATCAATACCAGTGTGAATCGGAAGGGTTTATGAAATTGCTACCAAGGAATTAGGTATGGTATATCCGGGAGAAAACCAGGTGATCGAGTATAAGAAGTCGGAAAGTGAGTATGTAAGGCAGTATGAAAACATCCCAAAATCCTGAAGCAGAACAGAGAAAGAGACAGCAGACGAAAATTACTGCCATTTTATGTACTGAAAAACTGATTATTGGTTTTTGCTCAATTCTTTTTATGCTCTTAACCTATGCCCTGTTTCAGATTGTGAGAAACAACAATGAGGCTTTTAACAGAAAAGTTTTGAGACAAAGACAGACCCAGTACGCCTCCAAGGTTCTTCCTGCTAAGCGAGGAGATATCATGGATAGAAACGGGACGATTCTGGCCACCAGTCAAAAGGTTTACAATCTGATTGTGGATGCCAGAGCCATGACTGCATACAAGGACAAGCGTTATGAAGAAGCCAGTCTGAAAGCCTTGGAAGAGTTTTTTAAAGAGGATATGGGAGAACTAAGAGAGTATATTGAAAAACAGGATGCTTTGCCGGATGGGAAGAAGAGTGCCTATCTCAAATATAAGAAGCGTCTTTCCTTTGAAGAGAAGTCTGCCTTTTTGGAATATGTGGAGGAGCAGAATAAGAAATTCAAGAAAGAAGGGAAAAAGGACCGGATTAAGGGTCTGGATTTTGAAGAAGAGTATAGAAGATATTATCCATACAAGAATTTAGCCTGCAATATTATCGGCTTTACCACGGATGACGGCGAAAGTGGTCAGGCGGGAGTAGAGCAGTTCTATAATAAAAGCTTAATCGGCACCAATGGCAGAACCTACGGCTATTTGGATTCCGACAGTAAGCTGCAATCCGTGATTCGAGAGGCTACAGACGGAAAAGCAGTCTGGTAACCACCATAAATTACAATATTCAAAGAACGGTGGAGAAGTACTTACTGGAGTGGCAGACGGAAGATGTGGGTTCCAAGGTGGCTTCCGCCATTGTAATGGATCCGAAAACCGGAGAGATTTTGGCTATGGCCAGTACAAAACAGTACGACTTGAATGAGCCAAGAAAGCTAAATGATGCAGAATATCCGGAGAACTTACTCTTGGAGCTTGGAAAAAAGGAAGCGCAAATCGTCTATAAAAGAGAACATGAAAATAAAAGTATTTCTTTAGAAGAGCTTGGCCAGTATTTTACAAAAGAGGAGCTTCTTTCTTATGGAAAGCAGGCGGCATGGAATGAGGTTTGGCGAAATCCGGTAATTTCCGACACCTATGAGCCAGGATCTACGGTGAAACCCTTTACTATAGCTGGAGCGTTGGAGGAGTCCGTTATTAAGCCGAAAACTACTTTCACCTGTGACGGAAAGGTAACCTTAAGTGACGGCGTGCATACTTGGAATATTCGTTGTATTAAGAGAGACGGTCATGGAACCATCGATGCAGAGCAGGCTTTGATGCAATCTTGTAACGTCTACATGATGGATACTGCCTTTGCAGAGGGGGCGGAAACTTTCGTAAAGTACCAGCATATATTCGGTTTTGGAGATAAAACCACCGTTGACCTTCCGGGAGAGGCGGATACTGCATCTTTGGTTTACACGGCTGATACCTTGGGAAAGACCACTCTGGCCACCAATTCCTTCGGACAAAACTTTAACGTGACCATGATTCAGATGGCTTCCGCATTTAGTAGTGTCATCAATGGGGGATCCTAGTACAAACCTCATGTGGTAAAGCAGATTTTAAATGCCAACGGTACGGTGATTAAGGATGTACAACCGGAGCTGATGCGGGTTACCGTTTCTGAAGATACCAGTGCCTTTTTACGAGAGGCTTTATTCCAAACCGTAGAGGGAGGAACCGGAAAGCCGGCACAGATACAAGGCTATCATGTGGGAGGAAAGACCGGAACAGCCCAGAAGCTCCCAAGATCTGCGAAAAACTATCTGGTTTCATTCTTAGGCTTTGCCCCCGTGGAGGATCCGCAACTTTTGGTCTATGTGGTGGTGGATACACCTAATTTGGAAGGAGAGGCTCAGGCCAGCGCTTCCTTTGCCACCAAGATTGAACAAAAGATTATGAATGATGCTTACAGTTCTTAAATATTCCGGCTCAGGAGAGACGGATCCCTAATGCCTCTTTAAACAAGGATTTCACAGACAGAAGAGGGATTTGAAGAGAATGATAGCAGGGAAGGCAGAGAAAAGTACTTTAGGAAACGAAGAAAGAAGCAGCTCGATTCCTGGGGAAATGCCCTGCAAATTCTGAAAGAAAGCAATTCTTCCCGCTATAAAGGAAAGTAAAGTGGTTAAGCGAAGTGTGGACGGTGATGAGCGCTGAAGACGAGGGAGAAGTTCCGGATGAAGTGCCCGTCACTAGTGGAAAGCACGGAAGATAAGCGTAAGATCAGAGAGAAAAAGAGAGGTTAGTAGGATGTTCATGGAAGGAATAAGCTTAGGGATTTCCTTTTTGGTGATGATTCTGATATCACCCAAGGGAATCAAGCTTTTGCATCAGCTAAAGTTTGGACAGGAGGTTCGAGAGGACGGTCCCGAAAGTCATTTGAAAAACAGGGAACGCCTACCATGGGAGGACATCTTGTTTTCTGATTGCCATTAGCCTGGGCTGTCTTCCCTTTGCAGGAACCTATCCCATATTTTACCTGCTTATCTTTTGGGTATGGGCTCGGCGTGGTAGGCTTTATTGATGACTATCTGAAAGGTGGTAAAGCATCAGTCCGAGGGCTTTAATCCAAGGCAGAAGATGCTGTGCCAGACGATTATCTCCATCCTGTATATCTCCTATATTTTTTATTCTAAGGACTATAGCGGAGCCTTTCGCATTCCTTTCTTTGGTAAGGAAGCTTACAGTGTGGGACTGGTTCTGTTCTTCCCGATATCCCTCTTTATCATTACTGCAACGGATACCGGAGCCAATTTTACGGACGGAATTGACGGACTTTGCTCTTCCGTAACAGGGGTGATTGTATTTTTTCTTCTCTTGAAAAATCACCTGGGTGCGGGAGACTTGGCACCGCTAATGGGGGCGGTTTTGGGCGGTCTTTTAGGTTTCCTATGCTTTAATGCGCACCCCGCCAAGGTTTTTATGGGAGATACCGGCTCTTTGGCCTTAGGAGGCTTTGTGGTAGCTATGGCTATTCAGGAAGAAATTGCACTATTTATTCCGATTTTTGCCTTCATTTACTTTGTAGAAGTCTTATCCGTAATATTTATGCAGGTGAGCTACTTTAAGTGGAGTCATGGAAAGAGAATTTTCAAAATGGCGCCCATACATCATCATTTTGAACTTTTGGGCTGGTCGGAGACCAAGGTAGTGACGATCTTTACCATCATTACAATTTTGCTCTGTTTTTCTGTTTTATGATTTTATAAAAATAAAAAGAGTAAAAATGAAAGAGTAAAAAGACAAAAAGCGAGAGCAAAAAGACAAAAGAGCAAGAAAAATTTAGGGAAATAAAATTTCTTGGCCTAAAGGGAGAAGCTGGGGCTGAAGAATACTGCAAATAGGGAAAGGGATTTCAAAAAGGTTAAAGGGACGAAGATGGACAAGCAGAAAATTTTGGTATTGGGAACAGGACGGAGCGGTGTTGCGGCGGCAAAGCAGATTCTTGCCATGGGGGGAGAAGTGATTTTCTTCGATAAAAACCCTAAGGTGGAGGATAGAGCCTTGCTGAGTCAGTTTAAAAAGAAGGACAAGGTAAGCCTGATTAAGGGCAAGCTCTTGGCCTCTGATTTGCTACATATAAATGCCTCTGTCATCAGTCCCGGAATCCCCTTAGATGAGCCCTATGTGAAAATGCTTGCCACCGCCCAGATCCCTATTATCGGAGAAATTGAATTGGCATACCAATCCAGCAAGGGGAAACTTTGCGCGGTAACCGGCACTAATGGAAAGACCACCACCGTAAGCCTGATCGGAGAGATTTTAAAAAGTGAATACAGTGACACCCATGTGGTGGGAAATATCGGAAATCCCTTTACGGCAGAGGCATTGGAAACAGAAGAGCAGTCTGCTACCGTTTGCGAGGTCAGCTCCTTTCAGTTGGAAACCATAGTGGATTTTCCTTCAATGTTCTCGCCATCGCAATATACCCCGGACCATCTGGATGCGACACAAGACCATGAAAAACTATATAGCGGTGAAGGAATCCATTGCGGAGAATCAGGAAGAGGAAGACAGCATTGTTTTAAACTATATGGATCCGGAGCTTCGAAAGTTCGGAAAGAAAAGAAGCCTAAAGCCGAAGGTGCTATGGTTTTCTTCCGAGGAAGAACCTAAGGATACCAAAGGAAAAGGAGTCTCTCTTCTGAGAGGAGATACTTTCTACTATAAGAAGGCGGAGAAAGAAGAAAAGCTCTTTACGACGAAGGATGTGCATTTGCTGGGAAAGCATAACTATGAAAATATTCTCTGCGCTGTGGGAGTAGGCCTGAAAATGGGCGTTCCCCTGGACAAGATTATTAAGGTGTGCAGAAGTTTAGCCTGTAGAGCATAAGTGAATTTGTTCGGGAGCGTTCCGGTGTAAAATACTATAATGACTCCAAGGGAACCAATGTGGATGCGGCGATTCAGGCCTTAAAGGCTATGCCGGGCCCTGTGGTTTTGATTGGGGGCGGCTATGATAAGCATGTGGACTTCGACCCCTGGGTAAAGGAATTTAAGGGGAGAGTAAAGTACCTGGTCTTGATTGGGGAAACCAGAAATCAGATTGCGGAAACTGCCAAGAAAAACGGCTTTCACAATGTGATGTTTGCGGAGGATATGGATGAGGCGGTAAAGGATTGTGCAGCCTATGCAGATCCGGGAGACTATGTGCTTTTGAGTCCGGCTTGTGCATCCTGGGGCATGTTTAAGGACTATGAAGAAAGAGGCAGAATCTTTAAGGACTGTGTGAAGAACCTGTTGAGACCGAGTGAAAGAAATGCATGTAGGCTCCGAAGAGTCTTTTGAAAGATGATGAAAGGCAAGAGAAATTGCTGAAAGAATCTGTGAAGAGGTACTAAGGAGGCAGTCAGTGGCTGGGAGAGGGTAAAACGATTTTTATGATGATTTTCCTGGTGGTAATGGTCTTTTCCATTACCCTTTTGAGCTACTGATGTTATACCTCTCCTCCTATGCAACGGAAAGAGATAATATGGGGAGATGTATTACCTGAAAAGGCAAGCAGCCTTTGCCGGAGTTGGCTTTCTTGTCATGCTTTTCGTACCTCCCGATTTATTGACTATCATCTTATGCCAAGTTAAATCTGGTGATTTATGCCATTTGGCCTTTATGATTGTCATAGCCACCGGACTAATCGGGTGGCATCCCATGGTTCCAACCGCTGGATTGTAATTTTCGGTTTTCGTTTTCCAGCCCTGGAATTTATGAAACCGCCATCATCATTCTCTTTGCAACACTTTTGACCCATCATGGCAGGAAGATTGATGGAGCGGTTCCCATGCTGAAAAAGCAGCGGCATGAACTGAGTTCCTGCAGCAATTATAGCCTATACCAACCTGTCCACGGCTTTGATTGTGGCAGGGAAATTGCCGCTGTTATGCTGTTTGTGGGATAGAAAGCTACAAATACCATCTGATGCTTCTTGGGAGGAGGGTGCGCTTATCTGAGCGCCTACCCTTTCTTTGTTGACAGAAAAATGAAGGTGCTCCATGGCTATCAGATCTAGAATTTTTAGCCTGGAAGGATCCCTCTCCTCGAGATGAAACCTTCAAACCTTGCACGGGGGCTCTATGCCATCGGTTCGGAGAGCATCTTTCGGAAGGGGACTGGGAGAAGTATCAGAAGTTTGTATGCAGGAATCCCAGGGAATGATATGATTTTTACCATCATTTGCGAGACTGGGCTTCGTAGGAGGCCTGTGATGCTGGTTATACGCGCTTATTCTTTTTCAGTCTCTATGAAGATTTCGAAAAATGCCAGAGACCTCTTTTCGCTCTTTGCTGGTTATCGGCGTAATGTCACATTGCTGGGCGATTTGAAATATTGCGGTAGCGACAAACTCTATTCCCCAACACTGGATTGCCTCCCTTTATCAGCTGGAGGAACTCTCGCTTGTGATTTTGTTGGCGGAAATCGGAATTGCTGAATGTTTCCTATCAGACTACTTTGGATGAGCGATTTCCTTCCGAAATAAGAAGTAGAAATATGTCGTTTTTTCAGAAAACTATAAGAATAATTAGGCGATGACCGATGTATACTTGCAAATGTAAGGCTTTGGGTGATAAGGAAGATGAACAGAGGAGATCGGATGAAGAAAGAACAGAAACAAATTAATACATTATGGACTGATTCTTTTCTTTCTTTTGCTTACACTAGCTATGATGCTCAGTCTTCGTGATCTTCGGAGTGAAAAATTTTTGTGGAATAAACAGTACGCGAAAACGAAAAAGGAAATTAAGGCAATGCTCTTTCGGGATGAATGGGATGAGAAAAATCCGCTATGCTTTCTTTTAAAGAAAAAGTTTCGTCACAAAAGACGCCTTCCCTTTATTGAACGGTATGAAATGCGCTGGAAAGATCCCTGGAGCGTGGAAAGTGATCATCTATAAAGAAAAATATGGTGGGCTATGTGCAGTACATGTCAGCAACTTTTTATTCCCTGACGGAGACAGGGTAGTGGTGGAATCCACCAGAGCCCCCAGGGATTTCGAGAGTAAAGGGCCTGAGTTTCCTCCATGAGTCTTTACAGGCTCTTCGGTGGAAAATAGAGGAGTGTTCGGATATCTTTGAATCTCAGTGCTTCCCTGCAACAGGAGAAAAATCAGCTGTGATTATATTGAATATGGGAACCCAGAGCCATTATTCATGTGGGAGGATTCAGGTTCTCCTTGGTGGAAATAGGACATGGAGCAGAAGGTGATGAGCCAAAGGACATTCTGCCGCTCTTTCAGGAGAAAGGAACCCTGGATTTAAGTGAGTTTAAAGGCAAGAAAAGAAAAGGAAGCCTATATCTTTCAGGAAAATAAATAAACTTGTAGGAAGAATTAGAACTTGCACTTTCTTTGAAATCTGTATATCATCCTTTAGGAGAAGTCTTTAAAATATCGAAAATTCTTATAATGATATAGTTAGGATTAATGTGGAAAAGGGAGTCCGTTCTCTAAAAAGGAAAAAGTCATAGATTGAAGGAGGAGATATGCTGGAAATTAAAAGCTTCCCAGGTCCGAAGCAGCTGCGAAAATAATTGTTGTGGGAGTTGGTGGTGCCGGAAATAATGCAGGTGAATCCGCATGGTGGACGAGGCGTTGCCGGAGTAAATTTATAGAGGGTGAATACCGAGATAAGCCAGGCTCGCAGTCCAATGAGCTTACAGGCTATGACCATTGGTGAGAAATTAACTAAGGGACTGGGATGGAGAAAGCCTGAAATCAGTACCAAGAGCTGCTGAGGGAAAGTGCAGAGGACCACCGCTGCATTACAGGGCTGGCATGGTTTTCATTACCACGGAATGGGTGGCGGAACAGAACGAGGTGCAGCTCCTATTATTACCCAGGAGTACGAAGGATATGGGAGTTCTTACCGTTGGTGTTGTAACCAAGCCCTTCGCTGAAGCAAAAGCAGCCATGAAGAATGCCATGGAAGGTATTGATGCATAAAGAGTGCGGTAGATACCTGATTGTAATTCCCCAACGATCGTTTTGTTGGAGATTGTGGAAAGAAGACCTCTCTTCGAGGCTTTGAAGAAGGCTGACGAAGTATTACAACAGTCCGTACAGGGATTACCGACCTGATTAATGTACGGGACTGATTAACTTGGACTTTGCAGACTGTTTCTGCTGTTATGAAGGATAAAGGGAATTGCTGCGGGTATCAGGTACAGGCCAAGGGGATGACAAGGCCATCGAGGCTGTAAAGATTGACGATTTCTTCTCCGCTCTTGGAAACCATCGAGGGCATACCGATGTTATCATCAGACATTTCCGGAGACATCAGTCTCATCGGGGGCAAATGATGCGGCCTCCTATGTAGAAGAAGCTGGTGAGGCGAGAATGCCAACATGTATCTTCGGTGCGATGTGTGATGAGGATAGTCAGGGATGAAGTATCCATCACACGTTATTGCCACCGAGTATCGAGGAGAGAACCAGAGACTGCAGCGACATGTCAGAACGGTAAATACGCAGACTCCACGCTGCTCCATCTTCACGTAATGCCAAATGGGAACAGGAAACAGTACTGCTCGGACTTCCTTGCTTTCCTTAGCAATCAAAAGACCTGTTGCTCCCGGACTTTCCTCAGAGACCGGAGGTGCCTGTAGAGAACCGTCAGGCTAATCTTGGAGATATGCACGCGACTCACTGCGAGTCGATCTTCCAGACCTGCGAGAGACTGCAAGAAAGCCCAGGGCAGCAGAGTTAGAACAGGAAGAGAAAACAGCATCGATCTTCCAGTTTCCTGCGAGAAAGATAAAAGCGGAAAGTAAGCTGTCCCAGGGCATAGCCTTTTATCGTAATAGGAGGAATCAAGTTCATGGATTTTAGAGAGAAAAACAAAAGACTGAAGATTAAAGACAAAAAGAGCAGGTTAATTGAGTTTAAAAGAAAGCGTTTGTAAATATAAATAGGAGAACAAGCGAATTTAAGAAGAAATTGAAAAGGTACTTTGGGTTATTTCCCACCAGACTTAGGAAAAACCACCCTTGAAGTTTTTACTCTGTGGAGGTGCCATCAACTTGGCAGGAACAGTAGGGAAGAAAGTCCGCAAAGCATGCGATTCCGACTGGATGGAGATTGAGAAGGAAAGAGAATTTCGGTAACTTCTTCCGTGCTTCAGTTTAACCACGACAGAAAGTACGGTAGCATTCGGACACCCAGGACACCAGGATTTCTCCAGGGATACCTATAGAACCTTGATGGCGGCAGACGGTGCGATGATGGTCATTGACGGAGCAAAGGGTGTGGAACTGAACCGTGCGCTCTTTAAAGTCTGTGTTGTACGGCATATCCTATTTTACCTTCATCAATAAGTTTGATAGAGAGGCCAGACCCATACGCTCTTTTGGATGAAGTGAAGAGGTGCTGGGAATCCGTACCTGTCCCATTAACTAGCCCATTAGTTTGCGGCCATAATTTTTAAGGCGTGTATGACAGAAAGCAGAGCAGGTCAGTCTTTTCCAGCAATGCAGGAGGAAAAGAAGGCGGTAGAAAGGAAGTTTTTGAGTATAGCGATCCGGAGCTTCCAATCACTTCTGCGATGCTGAAAGCTGGGAAGACTTGGAGCTTTTGGATGGCGCTGGATGCCTTTGATGAGGAAAGAGTGGATGCGGGAGAACTCACCCATTCTTCGGTTCTGCGTGCTCCAACTGGTGTAAGAACCTTTTTGCAGCATTTCTTGGCGATGACCAAGTCTCCTTCCGAAGGTAAACCAGGGCATGATTGATCCGGTGGAGAAATTTTCCGCCTTTGTCTTTAGATTCAGGCCAATATGGACCCAAAGCACCGTGACAGGTGGCTTTTATGCGGATATGCTCCGGAGAATTTGATGCAGAGATGGAAGTAAACCATATTCAGGAGGCGGTGAAGCTTTCCCAGCCTGCAGATGATGGCAGATGAGCGAAAAAATCGTGGAAAGGCCTATGGTGGAGACATTATCGTCTTTGACCCCGAGAATTTTTTCTATCGGAGACACCCTGGAGCTTTCAATAAAGTTTGTTTATGATTCCCACCTTCGCTCCGGGCATTTTGCCAGAGTGCGGCAGATTGATTACATGAAGAGAAAGCAGTTTCTAAAGGGTGTTTCTCCGTTGTAGGAAGGTTGCCATTCAGATTTTCAAGTACCTAACTCCGGTATGGAGAGATTATTGTAGGTGTTAGGATCCCTGCAATTTGAGTATTAACCTACCGTCTGAAAAACGAGTATAATGTAGAGGTACGGTTAAAATGCTTCCTACAACATATTCGCTGGATTGAAAATTATGCAGAATAGATGTTTCACGCCATTTCTCGAACCTCGGACATGAAACTGGTAAGACTAAGGATAGACATATTGCTTTCCTTGTCC
>BNJS01002166.1_pt1 | contig 58247 bp, 78 predicted proteins | sample 8540461 | NCBI WGS metagenome assembly BNJS01 (sample SAMD00202454, study PRJDB9452) | human saliva metagenome | isolation source: human saliva | place: Japan
ATAAAATATATAAAGAAATAGTTGATACTATAGTAGAAAAAAAGGAATTTGGAGTGAAGGAAATGTCAGAACAAAATATGCAGATGGAACAGCTGCACATTATAAAAAGCTATATAGGTTATCAATTTAGACTTGATAACTCAGGGTGATGAAGCACATTTAATAACTTCAAGATTTGCACCAAGTAAAGCAGCAATAAGAGAACTATATTGGATATGGATATTACAATCAAATAATGTAGATGTTTTAAATGACTTAGGTTGTAAGTTTTGGGATGAATGGAAGCAAGAAGATGGAACTATTGGAAAAGCTTATGGTTATCAAATAGCACAAGAAACTTATGGACAAAAATCTCAACTTCACTATGTTATAAATGAACTTAAAAAAAAATCCAAATAGTAGAAGAATTATGACAGAAATTTGGGTGCCTAATGAACTTTCTGAAATGGCATTAACACCTTGTGTACACTTAACACAATGGTCAGTGATTGGAAATAAATTGTATTTAGAAGTTAGACAAAGAAGCTGTGATGTAGCATTAGGTTTAGTTGCTAATGTATTCCAATATGCAGTTTTACATAAATTAGTAGCACTTGAATGTGGACTTGAAGCAGCAGATATAATATGGAATATCCATAATATGCATATCTATGATAGACATTATGATAAATTAATAAAAGCAAGTTAATGGTGAAACATTTGAACCTGCAAAAAAATAAAAAAATAAATAATTTTTAAATCAATCTTTGATTTTTAAACCTGATGATGTTGAAATTGTTGACTATAAATATGGAGAGAAAGTTAACTATGAGGTGGCTATTTAATGGAAAAGAAATATTATAAAAAAATTTAAAAAAATGATAGTTTGTGTTGGAAAAAGATAATTTAATTGGAGATAGAACTCCTGATGAAAATAGTAATGGTATGTTATGGCATATAAAAGAAGAATTGATGTATTTTCAAAAGAAAGAACTATGGGAAACACAGTTCTATTTCGGAGGAACTACAGCTAAATATGTTCCTGTTGAGCTTATGAGAAAAAAATAGAGAAGTGATAGTTCTTCATAGAACTATGGACGTACCTAAATTGATTGAAGATTTAACTCAAGAAAATAAGACTATTTTTTTGTTGCTGGAGGATATAGCATATATAAATACTTTTCTAGATAATTTTTGAAATAGATGAAATATTTTTTTATCAACAATAAAAAGATAGTGTAGAAGTTAAAGAAGCAGTTGAACCTTTATATCTTCCAAATGTTGAAGAATATGGGTATAAGGTAGTAGAAAAGAAAGAGTATGATGAATTTATAGCTTATGTTTATAAAAAATAGGATAGGGGTAAAATGAAGATAGTAATTGTTGGAGCAGGGAAGGTAGGAGAACTTCTTTGTCGTGATTTATCATTAGAAGGAAATGATATAATTTTAATTGAGCAAGATGCAAAAAAATACTTGAGAAGATTTTAGCAAAATAATGATATTATGGGATTTGTTGGGAGTGGAGTAAGCTATGATGCACAAATGGAAGCAGAAGTTCCAAAAGCTGATGTCTTTATAGCTGTTACTGAAAAAGATGAAATAAATATAATAGCCTCAGTTATAGCTAAAAAACTAGGGGCAAAATATACTATTGCTAGAGTAAGAAGTACAGATTATTCATCTCAACTTAATTTTATGACTGAATCTTTTAGGAATAGACTTAGTTATAAATCCAGAGTTGGAAGCAGCAAAAGATATAAAAACAAAAATATAGATTTCCCAGAAGCATTAAATGTTGAAAAATTTCTTAGATGGAAGATTAAAACTTGTTGAATTCCACATTGATAAGGATTCAATTTTTAGATAATGTTTCACTTTTTGATTTTTAAACAAAAAAATTTTTTTCCCTAATTTATTAGTTTGTATAATAAAAAAAGAGGAGATGAAGTAATAATACCTTCAGGAAATAGTGTTTATCAAAGGTGACGATAGAATCTATATAACAGGAAGTAATAGTGAAATTATAAAATTCCAAGATGCACTTGGAAAAAGATAGAAGAAAAAAATAAAATCAGCCTTTTATAATAGGAGCTGGAATAATCACTCATTATTTAGCTGAAGAGCTTTTTAAAAAGATAAAATAGCAGTGAAAAATAGTTGAAATGAATCCTAAAAAGGCAAATAAATTTAGTGAATATTTACCAAATGCAACTATAATTAATGCTGATGGAAGTAATGAAGAAATTTTTAAAGAGAAGAAAAACTTTCCAAAAATTATGATTCATGTATATCAATAACAGGTATAGATGAAGTAAATATGTTTATTTCAATTTATGCTAAGAAAAATAGGTATAAAGAAAATTATTACTAAATTAAATAAATTATCTTTTGTTGATATCTTGGGAGAAAATAGTTTTCCAATCTATAATAACTCCTAAAAAAAGATAATAGCAGATAACATAGTTAGAGTAGTTCGTTCTATTGCAAACAAAAAAAGAAAAAAATTTGATAGAAAAATTTCTATAGACTTGAAAATAATACAGTTGAAGCAATAGAAATTCTAGTAAATTCTGATAGTAAAATAAATAATATACCATTAAAGGATTTAAAAAAATTAAGAAAAAAACCTAATTATAGCATATATAGTTAGAAATAATGTAGCTATCTTCCCTAAAAGGTACTGATGTTATAAATGAGGGAGATAGAGTAATAATAATTACAAAAGGAAAGTTTCTTCGATGATATTAATAATATAGTTGCAGAATAGAGAGGAACAGATATGAATAAAGTTTCTATAAATAATTTTAGTGAGATAGAAATAGAAATATTAAGAAAAACTTAATAAATATGGTAAGGGCTATATAGTTGGAGGAGCTATAAGGGATATATTACTTGGATTAAAACCAAAGGATATAGACTTTTACAACAAATCTTCCCTTATGAAACTTTAAAAGATTTATTCAGTGAATATAATCCAAAGGAAACAGGTAAAAGGCTTTTGGAGTTTTAAGGATAAGAGTTAATGAGATAGATTATGAAATTGCTAAGTTTAGAGAAGATAAATATGAAGAAAAAGATGGCTTAAAAAAATAGTTCCAGAAGATAATAAAAGTAGATTTTGTAGATGATATAAAAAGAAGACTTAGCAAGAAGAGATTTTTTTCAATAAATGCTATGGCATATAATGAAGCCGATGGAATAGTAGATTTATATAATGGACAAAAAGATATAGAAAATAAAAGTAATAAATTTTTGTTGGTAATGCTGAAGAAAGAATAATAGAAGATCCACTTCGTATATTGAGAGCTTTTTAGATTTATGTCAAGACTAGGTTTTTTTCTTTTATCTGAAAATACTATTGAAGCAATAAAAAAAGCAAAAAAAGATTTACTTAAAAAGTATTCCAGAAGAAAGAATTACTATGGAATTTAGTAAATTATTATTGGGAGAAAATGTAAAAAAATACATTGACTGCAATGAAAGGATACAGGGAGTATTAGAACTTATAATTCCTGAATTTAAAAGCTACTTATGATTTTTGAACAACATAATCCACATCATAATTTAGATTTATTCAATCATATTATAAGTGTGGTAAGTAAAGTTCCTGCTGATTTAGAATTAAGATACACAGCACTTTTTACATGATATAGCAAAGCCACTTGTTCAAACTTTTGATGAAAAAGGAATAGCCCACTATAAAAACTCATGAAATAGTTGGAGCTGATATGGCAAGAGATATCTTAACTAGATTAAAATTACCTGTGAAATTAATAGAAACAGTAGAAGATATAATAAAAAAAGCATATGGTTTTTGTATAGAGATGTCACAGATAAAAAAATTTAATAAATTATTATCTGAAATGGGTTATGATAACTTATTAAGACTTATAGAACATTGTAATGCTGATAATAGTTCAAAAAAATAATGAGGTTGTAAATCCAGAAAAATGATTTACATGAAAGATTAAAAAAAGAGCAGTTGAAAAAGCAAATGCAAGTTACTGTAAATGATTTAGCATTAAATGGAAAAAGACTTAATAGATATGGGATTTAAAGGGACTGAAATTGGAAAAAAATTAAAGGTGAATTATTAGATAAATATTTATCTGAAGAAATTCCAAATGAAAAAGAAGCAATGTTAGCTTATGTAAGAGAAAAATATTTAAAATAAATTTAAAAATCACACTCAAAAAAATAAAAAGGAGTGTGAATTTTTTTATAATTATGGTATAATAGAGTGTTAGAAATATAATGTAAAATAATTAATATAGGAGAAGAGATGTATCTAAAAAGCAGTTGAAATAAATGGTTTCAAATCTTTTGGTGAAAAAGTATATATAGATTTTTAATCGTGGAATAACATCAATAGTTGGACCAAAATGGCAGTGGAAAAATCAAATATTTTAGATGCTGTCCTATGGGTTTTAGGTGAGCAATCATACAAAAAAACATCAGAGCAAAAAGAAAGCCAAGATGTTATTTTTTTCTGGTGGAAAAGAAAAGAAAGCTGCAACAAAAAGCAGAAGTTTCATTGATAATAGATAACTCAGATAGATATTTAGATTTTGATAATGATATTGTAAAAAAATTACAAGAAGAATTCATATCACAGGGAGAAAATGAGTATTTAATAAATGATAGTAAAAAGTAGACTTAAAGAAATAGGAAATTTATTTTCTGGATACAGGAATAGGGAAAAACTGCTTATTCTGTTATAGGTCAAGGAAAAGTTGAAAGAATTATAAATTCTTCACCGAAAGAGATTAAAAAAATATAATTGAAGAAGCAGCAGGAATAAAAAAATTACAAGCTAATAGATTAGAAGCACAAAAAGAATTTAGGAAATATAGAAGTAAATTTAGATAAAGTTGAATTTATACTAAATGAAACAAGAGAAAATAAAAAAATAAAATTGAGAAACAAGCAGAACTTGCACAAAAAAATATAGATTTAAAAGATGAAAAATCATCTTTAGCAAAAAGGAATTTTTCATAACTGAACTTGAGCAAAAGGAAAAAAATCTTGTAGAAAATGAAGATATTAGAGTAAAAATCAGAAGAAGAATGTTCTATTTTACAAGAAAAAAATTTGATAAAAACTTTAAATAGATTAAACTACAATTGACTTGGAAAAAAAGAAGAAGTAAAAGAAAACAAAAAGATTTTTAATAGACTCAAGAAATAAAGAATTAAAAGATGTAATTTCTACTAAGGAAACAGAACAAGCAGTTACTAGAGAAAGACTGGATAACTTTAAAAAAAGATAAGTTATTAAAAGAGGAATATAGCTTACATCTAGAAAATAAAGATTGAAAAAGAAAATTAGAAGAAATCAATACTTTTAATAGCTAAAAAGAGGAGCTTTCTAAAAAAATATTTTTAGAAATGGAAGCTGCTAATAAAGAATTTGAAAGAAAAAAATAAATGAATTAGAAGCTATAAAGGTTGAAAAAAACTGATTTAATTGAAAGTAGAAACAAGAAAATCAGAGACTTAGAGCTAGAAAAAAACAATTGAGTTCAAATGAGATAGAAAACAATGAAAGAAAAGCTAAAATCAAGTTTAGATGAAGTTGAAAGTCTTAAAAAAAGAATTAGATGAAATAACTAAAAAAAGAAATAGCTAATAATGAGGAGAAAGATTTACTTAATTCTCAAATTAAAGCAAAAGCAAGAAGAATTAGCTAAAAACAGAAGAAAGAAATGAATTTTTTTAGTAAATCAGCTTTCTGAAATAAGTAAAACTATAAATAAACTTTCTCAAGATATCAGAGAATATGAATATCAAGAAAAAAACTTCATCTGGTAAGTTAGAAGCACTTATAAGAATGGAAGAAAGTAATGAAGGATTTTTCAAATCTGTTAAAGAAGTTCTAAATAGTGGTATTAGTGGTATAGATGGAGTATTGATTTCACTTATTAAGTTTGATGATAAATTAGCTAAGGCAATTGAAGCAGCAGTATCAGGTAATTTACAAGATATCATAGTTGAAGATAAGGAAGTTGCAAAAAAATGTATAGCTTTTTTTAACTGAAAGAAAACTAGGTAGAGCTTCATTTCTAGCACTTGATACAATAAAAGTAAGCAGAAGAGAGTTTAAAGGAAACATGCCTGGAGTTTTGGGCTTGGCTGCTGACTTAGTAAGTGCTGAAGATAAGTATAAAAAGGTTGTAGATTTTGTTTTTGGTGGACTTTTAATAGTTGAAAATATAGATGTAGCAACAGATATATTAAATAAAAATCTCTTTGCTGGGAAATATAGTTACAGTAAATGGAGAGCTTGTTAGTTCAAGAGGAAGAATTACTGGTGGAGAAAAATCAAAAATCAAGTATCAATCAAATTTTTTTGAAAGAAAAAAAGAAATAAAAAGTTTTAGAAGAAAAAGTATCAAATTTGAAGTCTAAGATAGTTGAAGAGAGCAAAAAGAAGAGAAGACTTGAGTATTAGACTAGAAAACTATGAAAATGAGATTGATAAGATAGATTCTTTGGAAGATAGTATTAGAAAAAAAAATGGAGTTACTAAAGAAAGATTTTTGAAAATTTATCTGAAAAAAATCTGAAAAGAATTTCTAAAGAGCTTCGTAACATAAAGTTTAATATTGATGATGCAGAAAAAAATATAAGACTTCTTATCAAGATAGAATAAATTCATCAGTTTCAAATATTGAAGAAATTGAGAAACATATAAATTCTCTTAGAAAAGATTTAGAAGCTGACGAACTTACATTAAAAAGAAACTCTAGCTAATATTGATGAGTTAAATAAGCAGTTTTTCTGATACTAGAATTATTTTTTTCTTAACAATAAAAAAATAGTATAGAGCAGTATGAAAGAGATATAATCAGCAAAAGAGAATGAAAATTTCAGATTTAAAAAGAAGAAAAAGAAAAGAATTCTAATGTTGTTATGGAACTTTCACAAAATATTGAAGAACTAGAAAAAAATGAAGAACAACTACAAAAAAGAGATAGAAGAACATATTAAAATTTATAACTCTGAAAACAGAGATATTGAAGTTTTTAAATGAAAGAGAAAAATAATTTAAGTAATGAAGAAAGAGAGCTATCTAAAGATAAATCTAAATTAGAAACAGATTTATTACACTCTAATGATAGACTTGAAAAAAATAACAGAAGTTATTGAAAAAAATAAAAAAACAGACATTGAAAAATATAAATGAAAAAAATTAACTGAACTTACAGATGTTACAGCAAAAACTGTTGAAGTTGAAAAAAATTAAAGAGTTCAAAAGATTATCTAAGAAGTTTAGAAAATAAAAATTAATAATTTTGGAGATGTCAATTTACTTGCTATCAATGAATTTAAAGAACTAAAAGAAAAAAATATGATTATTTAGCAAGAGAAAGAGATGATGTTGTAAAATCGAGAAAACAAGTAATGGATTTAATTCAAGAGATAGATGAAAGAATACATGAAGATTTCCATACAACATACGAAAAATATAAATGAAAAACTTTAATAAAATGTGTGAGGAAACTATTAGAAATACTGAAGGAAGATTGAATATAATAAATCCTGAAGATTTTTGATAACTGTGGTATAGAAATATTTGTAAAATTTAAAAAAATAAGAAGAAACAACCTCTTTCTTTACTTTCAGGTGGAGAAAAATCTATGGTGGCAATAGCCTTTATAATGGCGATATTTATGTATAAGCCAAGTCCATTTACTTTCTTAGATGAAATAGAGGCAGCACTTGATGAAAAGAACACTAAGAATTTACTTAGTAAATTAAGAGATTTTACAGATAAATCACAATTTATCTTAATTACTCACAATAAAGAGACAATGAAGGAATCAGACAGTATATTTGGAGTTACTATGAATAAAGAAATAGGAATTTCAAAGATAGTGTCACCTGATAAGATAACAAAGATATTGGATTCAAATAAAGAAAGTAATTAAAAGAAAATTTTAACATTAGGAGGAGAAATGGAGAAATGAAGTTATTGTCATATATATATCTTTTGATAACAACAATACGAAATTTTTTATATGATGAAAAAATATTACCCATAAGAAAAGTTCCTGATGTTGAAGTTATATGTATAGGGAATGTCAGTGTTGGAGGAACAGGAAAAACTCCAGCAGTTCATTTCTTTGTAAAAAAATTATTGGCAAAAGGAAGAAAAGTTGCTGTAGTTTCCCGTGGATATAGAGGAAAAGAAAGAGAGATCCTCTTTTAGTTAGCGATGGAATGGTAATTTTTGCAACAGCACAGGAAAGTGGAGATGAATCATATCTACATGCTTTAAATTTAAAAGTTCCTGTGATTGTTGGTGCAGATAGATATAAGGCTTGTATGTTTGCAAAAAAACATTTTGATATAGACACTATAGTTTTAGATGATGGTTTTCAACATAGAAAACTATATAGAGATAGAGATGTTGTCCTTATAGATGCTACTAACCCTTTTGGTGGAGGCTATGTCTTACCAGCTGGACTTTTAAGAGAAGACTTTTAGAAGAGCTGCTAGAAGAGCTTATGAGTTTATAATAACTAAGTCAGATTTAGTAAACGAAAGAGAACTTAGAAGAATAAAAAAATTATCTTAGAAAGAAATTTAAAAAGGAAGTTTCTGTTGCAAAAACATGGTATAAGTTGCCTTTGTGATTTGAAAAGGAAATATGAAACCACTATTCTGGGTGAAAAGGGAAGAAAGTTTTGATATTCTCAGGGATTAGCTAATCCTTTGAACTTTGAAAAGACTGTAATTTCTTTAGCACCTAGCTATATAGAAAGAATAGACTTTAAAGATCACCATAATTTTTAAGCCAAAAAGATATAGCACTTGTAAAGAAAAAAAGCTGAAAAAAATGGATGCTGACTATATAATTACAACAGAGAAAGATTTAGTAAAATTACCAGATAATTTAAATATTAATAATTTGTATGTATTAAAAAAATTGAATTTACTATGTTAGAGGATAATACATTGAAAGATATGAAAGGGTAATATCTATGAAAAAAAGATGTTAAAGTTGAGTTTTTTAAAAAGCAAAAAAATTTAGATACTTGCATTGAGCTTATAAAAGAAAAAGGAAAAATTTAATATACTTTCAGAATATGCTAATTTTTTTATGATAGAAGAACATACTTTAAGGTAAATGAAAATGGAGATATATTCCCAAAAAAACATATAATCCTATCACTTTACTTTATCTATTTTTGTGATGATGAAAAAAATTGGCAGATTATCTTTTTAAATATTCATATGTTGAAGAAAAAAACAAAATATAAAAAAAAATTGATAGAGCAAGTAACTTTAGATGTAGAAACTTGAAGAAAAAAATCTTATGAAAAACATTGACAAATTCTCACTTAGATTTTTTTCAAAAAAATCTTTGCAAAAAGAGTTGTTTTTTTAAGAGATAAAAAAAGCTTTCTTTGAGCTTATGTATAATTTTTTTCTTTTATGGGAAACCCTAAAGACTTAAAAAGTACTTTTTTTGTTTATGCTTTAGAAGAAATTTTTTTAATCAAATAAACTATGATGAAAATATTTTTTATACTATTATTGCATATTTTAACTAAATTTAGAGATGATTATTCTATCTATATGAATTCAACTGATGATAACTATAAAATTTGATATAGAAAAATTATAATGAAGATAAGAAAATTTATTTGAATATAGTTGAGAAAAAAATCTTTACTAGATACAATTTAAAAAAATGAAAAATAAATTTAGACTAAGTTTATGTAGATATTTTTGAAAATGATTTTTGAGCTGAATCAAGATTTAAAAAGATATTCTTAAGGGGAAAGATATATGAGAATAGCTATCTATGGTGGAAGTTTTCAACCCTATGCATATAGGACATGAAAAAAATTGTAGACTATGTTCTAAATAATCTAAATATGGATAAAATTATAATAATTCCAGTGGGTATACCCTCGCATAGAGAAAAATAATTTAGAACAATCTGATACTAGATTAAAAAAATTTGTAAAGAAATTTTTTTAAAGGAAATAAAAAAATAGAAGTATCTGATATAGAAATAAAGAGTGAAGGAAAATCATATACCCTATGATACACTTCTAAAAACTAATGGATTTGTATGGAGAAAAACAATGAATTTTTTTGAAATAATAGGTGAAGATTCTCTAAAAAGTTTAAAAAAACTTGGAAAAAAACTATGAAGAATTATTGAAAAATATGTAAGTTTATTGTTTTTCAGAAGAAAAAGATGATAAAAAAATATTCAAATAGATGAAGAGTTTTTTTAAATAATAAAAAAATATTATTATTTTTAGAAAAATGAGTACTATGATATATCTTCAACAGAAATAAGAAATATGGTAAAAAAATAATGAAGATATCAGTGCTTTTTGTAAATAAGAAAGTAAAAAAATTAATAGAAAAAGAATACCTAGATTAAATATAAAGAAAATTTTTTAAAAAAATTTCTTGAAAAAAATAATCAAAAGGTGCTATAATCAAAAAAACATAAAAAAATCGAATAAATAATCGGATGAAGATATGAGGAGAGATTTCGTTAAGAAACACCGAAGAAGTAAATCTTTCAGGTAAAGAGGACTCATATTGGACGAGCCTCTGGAGAGCTTATCTACGAGATAACACCGAAGGAGCAAAGCTATTTTTAATAGCCTAAACTCTCAGGTAAAAAGGACGGAGGAATTGTGCATTTACATTTAATTGTATAATTCTTTTTTTAATTTCAGAGGTCTTTTTTAGGACCTTTTTTTATTCGATTGAAATAAAAAAAGAAAAGGAGAGAATGTTTTTATGGTACATTTAATTGCAAGTATTAATAGTCTATTTTTGGGGAAGTCTTTTAATCTTACTTTTAGTAGGAACAGGAATCTTTTTTACAATTAGATTGAGATTTGTACAAGTTAGAAAATTCAGAAAGGGAATCACTCAATTAACAGGAGATTTTGACTTAAATGGTAAAGATGCTGACCACAATGGGTATGTCATCATTTCAAGCCTTGGCAACAGCTATAGCAGCTCAAGTTGGAACAGGAAATCTAGCAGGGGCAGCAACAGCTATAGTATCTGGAGGACCAGGAGCTATATTCTGGATGTGGGTAAGTGCATTTTTTGGAATGTCAACTATCTATGCAGAAGCAATATTGAGTCAATTATTTAAGAAAAAAGTTGAAGGAGAAGTAACAGGAGGACCTGCTTACTATATAGAAGAATTATTTAATAAAGGAGTTTTAGCTAAAGTTCTTGCAGTATTCTTTTCACTTTCTTGTATACTTGCTTTAGGATTTATGGGAAATGGAGTGCAAGCAAACTCTATAGGTGAAGCAGTACAAAATGCTTTTAATATATCACCATATATAACAGGAGCAGTAGTTGCATTACTTGGAGGTTTTGTATTCTTTGGAGGACTTAAAAGAATAGCCTCTTTTACAGAAAAAGTTGTACCTGTTATGGCAGGATTATATATTTTAATCTGTATAGTAATTATCGTAATAAACCATGCTAATATTTTAACAGCTTTTGAATCTATATTTGTAAATGCATTTTCTACAAAATCTATCTTAGGAGGATTTTTAGGAATGGGAGTGAAGAAGGCTATTAGATATGGGGTTGCAAGAGGACTATTTTCAAATGAAGCTGGTATGGGTTCAACACCACATGCTCATGCAATAGCTAAGGTTAAAAATCCTGTTGAACAAGGAAATGTTGCTTTAATAACAGTATTTATTGACACTTTTGTTGTATTAACTTTAACAGCTCTTGTAATTTTAACAGCAAATGTAGGAGATGGAACTTTAACAGGAATTACATTGACACAAAAATCTTTTGAAGCAGCTTTAGGATATTCAGGAAATATATTTATAGCAGTTGCTCTATTCTTCTTTGCATTTTTCAACTATTATTGGTTGGTACTTCTTTGGAGAAGCAAATATTAAATATCTTTTTGGTAAAAAAGCAATTAACATTTATAGAGTTTTAGTTATGATATCAATTTTTCATAGGATCTACTCAAAAAGTTGATTTAGTTTGGGAACTTGCAGATTTATTCAATGGACTTATGGTAATTCCTAACCTAATTGCTCTATTACTTCTAAATAAATTAGTTTTAGAAACTTCAGATGAATATGATAAAATACATAATTTATAAAAAAATAAGTTCGTTACTAGAGTGAACTTCTTTAGATATAAAAAGTGTAAAAGATTAATTGAGTTACAGCCTATAATGTTTCGATAGAGCTCACAAATAGGCTGCTCTCAACATTATCAGGACGTCTGCAGTCAATCTTATTGAGAAACTATTAGTTATTTATCTCAGAGAAAGATTTTCTATCATTATTAATTACTATGTAACTCACTTATTTTTTTATTTTTATAAAAATAAAGTAAAAAAACTATTATAGATAATGAATTAATCATTATTTATAATAGTTTTCTTTAAATAATTATTTAATTTTTTTAATTATTCTTTTATTAAAGAATTGATTTCATCAAGGATAGCTTTAGTATCTAATCCGTGAGCTTCAATTCCTTCTGCTAAAAGTTTCTCCAGAAGCGATCATACAACCTACGCATCCTAAACCATTTCTTTGTAAAACTTCAACTATTACTGGGTATTTTTTTCAACCGCTTCCATTATATTCATATCACCTGTAACCATTTTTTTATCCTCCTTAATATTGTTTATTATTTTAATATAATTTACTATAATTCATTATAATTAAATTTACAAATTTTTGTCAAGAATATTTAAAAAAATAAATAGGATAATAGGAGCTGTAAAAAAATTAAACTATCAACCCTATCTAGTATTCCACCATGACCTAAAAAGTAAAGTTCCACTATCTTTTAAATTAACTTTTTCTTTTTAAAGCAGATATAAAAAAATATCACCAAAAAAAGCCTATTAAAGCAAGATATGGTATAAATTTTTATTTGATAATTTATATGGAAAACAAACTTTAATAAAGCAGCAGTTAAGGTAGTTAGAAATCATTCCACCAATAAGTCCTTCAACTGTTTTATTAGGACTAATATTAGGAGTTATCTTTCTTTTCACCAAAAATATTTCCACTTATATATTGGAAAACATCATTTAATTCTATTAAAAATCATATAGTTTATTATAAAATTTAGGTCATCTATATATGAGATACTTCCTATCAAATAAGTTGTTACCAAAAAAAGCAAAAGATTATGAAAAGCTCTTTTATAGAATCTAAGAGCAATAAGAATAAATAGTATCAATAGAACATAAAGATTTTTTTAAAATAAATTCCTAAATAGAAAAGCTAAATTTACAACAATACTAGTTATCATTAATTCACTATTATATTTTATATAGGCAAACTGTAAAAAAACTCTTTAAAAAGCCAAAGTAGAGATAAGCCCAAAAAGTAAAAAGTAGAGTAAATTCTACTCATAGTTGCTAAATAGAAAAGTATTATTATAACAAACCAAGTAAATATTCTTTGCTTTTATATTAGTAAATTTTTTTCTCAGATATTTTATTTTTTTAATTAAAAAAATAAAATAATTAAAAGCTAGAATATCAACAAAAAAAACATTGCAACTAGCATATCATCCACCTTTCACTGAAGAACGAAACTCTATTGAATATAGTAAAAAAATAAGTAATACTATTGCTAATATTAAAATATAGTCAAAAATACTGATTTCCAATAAAATAATATATAATAGCTAAAAAGACTTATTAAGAAAGCTCTATCACTTTTTTTCCCATAGGGCCTTCATAATGTCTTTTATTGTCTACCATCATTGCAGTCACGCCTACATATTCTGATAATATTGATAAAAAAATACAAAAAGTAAGTTATGAATTTCACTTATTCCAATAACTCTTAAAAAAATACATAGAAGAAAAACTGTATCTGATACAACATCTCCTGCTTCATTGTAAAAAAACTCCCATTTTAGTTTTTTTGATTGAATTTATTAGCTATCATACCATCTAAGGCATTTAAAGCCATTCTTAAAAAAATAAAAAAAAACAGGTACAGTTAAATATATAAGTTTGTAATCATTGAACTTATAGATAAGTCCTGCAAAAAAACTATGTTTAATAAAACTGTTGTAATAGTTATCTGATTAGGACTAACTTTTTAACTTTTACTAGCTTTTTCACAAATAGGCATAAGTAAATTTTTGAAATTTTGTCTTTAATTTATATATAGAAATATCCATTTTACCTCATTTCTGCCAATGAAACTGTAAATATACCTTCGTTGTCAATTAACATTTTTTTCCTTTTTAAATTATATTTTTTTCAAATAGGCTATCCAATTCTTTTTTTCACTTCTTCTTCTCATAAGCCAAGATTTTCCACTTCCTTTATGACTATTAAGAACTAAAGCTATCTGTTTTTAATTGAGGATGCCAAGGCTGACCTGTATAAATCACAGCAGCATCTTTATCTAAAAATTTCTGTTATACCTGATATAGTATTTTTCAAGCATTTTTATTATCTTCAAAAAAAGCTCAAAAAAACTCCTGAAATTATAACTATATTAGGCTTGTAATTAATTTTTTTATATGTTTCTTTATCAAAACAATCATAGTTGACAAAAGAGATATCTTGCCCAATTATTTCTCTTGATAACTTCTTCTCCAACTTCAATATTTGATTTCTTAAACTCATTTATTAAAAATCTTAAGCTTTGGATATTTCTCTTTGATATCAAACAAATAATTTCCTGTCCCACCAGCAACATCTAAGATTTTAACATTTTTCTTCACCTAGACTATTTATTTTTTTCTTCAATTAAAGCTAACAAGTTTTTTTCTTTCTTACTCTTACTCCAGCCCAACCAACTTGGTTTAGATAAAATCTATCTATGAGTTTTTCCTATCAATAACTTTTCCCACTAGCTTTATTCTTATAGATATAGTCTAGAGAAATTCCTGAGTCAAAAGCCATATTTTTAAGCCTAAACTCATACCCTTACTTTAAAAAAATCCAAAAAGTTTTTCATTGAAAAATTTTTTTGAATAGAATAATATATTTTTTTCACTTAGAGGATATTCTTCTAAGCCTATCCTTTCATACTCCTTTCTTGAAAAATTCTCTTGGAGAATCATCAAGTTCTATCTTTTTGATTTTTAAAAAAACATCTTGTATAAAAGTCATCTAACATTTTTATAGACTGTTTGTCTTTTCTTTTTTTCAAAGATTATTCCATGATAGAAGTTTTTCAAGTTCTATAAATTCTCTTTTTAGAAGATAAATTTAAGTAAAATTTCTTCTGAGCTGAATTCTTAACAACATAGTCTTTTTGAGCAGAAAATATTATTGTAGGTAATTCTATTGCCATTGAATCTTCAATCAATCTTTGTCCCATATTAGCTAAGTCTATTAAAAGTCTAGCATTGATTTCTTTATTGATAAGTTTATCAGAATTATATTTATTTTGTTCTTCAACATCATGAGTTAAAACCTTTGCTTTTTACATAACTCATAACCTTAGCATCTTTTTTTATTTTAGTAAGTAATGTCACAAGTTGCTTAGCAAAAGGGACATAAAGCTTGATTTCAAAGGCAGGAGCAAGCAAAGCTATACCTGCTAAATTTGGAGCAAAATCATGAACATAGGCAGAAAGTATAACCCCACCTATGCTGTTTGCAACAATAAAGATATCTTCTTCTTTTAATTTGATATTCATTCTTTATATGTTTTTACAAAGGCATCTAAATCCCTAACGTAATCCATGGCATTAGGAGAAGTCTTAGTTTCTGTATAACCATGACCTCTTAAATCATATGCAAAAAAATATTGTATTTTTAGAAAATTTTTTTCATCTTGTGCCAAACTGTTTAATCTTTCTGAATGTTCGTGTCCTCTATGAATAAGAATCAAAGTTTTTTTACCTTGTTCAAAATTCCATTTTCTATAAAAAGCTTATTATTATCAAAACTTGTAAAATATAAGTTTTTCCATTTTCTATCTCCCTTTGAAAAATTATAATAGATAATTTATAAAATCTTTTTGATACACCTTCATTATAACATATATAACATAAAAAAATTAAAAATTAAGTAAAAAGTTTATATAATATAAAAAAAATAAAAAAACTATTTATTTTAAATTAATATTCTATATTATATATAACTTATCTTATTTTAATACGTAATATCTTATTGACATACTTAATTTATAGATATATAATAAAAAAATATAGAAATAAACTATTCTGTTAAAGATAAAAAGGAGGATATATATGGCTAAGCTAGAAGATTTTGTTAAGGCAAAAGAAAAATTGTCAAAGGTACTCTTAGAAACGCATTTGATTTACAGTCCAATATTTTCAAAAGAATCTGGAAATGAGGTATATATAAAGCCAGAAAACTTACAGAAAACAGGGTCTTTCAAAATAAGAGGTGCCTACAATAAAATTTCAAACTTAACTGAGGAAGAAAAGAAAAGAGGAGTTATTGCTTCATCAGCAGGAAACCATGCTCAAGGAGTTGCCTATGGAGCTAGAGAATTGGGAATAAAAGCAGTAATTGTAATGCCTAAATCTACTCCACTAATCAAAGTTGAATCAACTAAGCAATATGGTGCAGAGGTTGTATTGCATGGAGATGTTTATGATGATGCATACAAAAAAGCTAAAGAGTTAGAAGAAAAAGAATCTTATGTTTTTGTACATCCATTTAATGATGAAGATGTTTTAGATGGACAAGGAACAATAGCATTAGAAATTTTGGATGAATTACCAGAAACTGATATAATCTTAGTTCCTATTGGAGGAGGAGGATTAATTTCTGGAATAGCTTGTGCTGCAAAATTAATAAAACCTGATATTAAAATTATTGGAGTTGAACCAGAAGGAGCAGCTTCAGCTCGTGAAGCTATAAAAGAAAATAAAGTAGTTGAACTTAAAGAAGCTAATACTATAGCTGATGGTACTGCAGTAAAAAAAGAATAGGAGATCTAAATTTTTGAATATATAAAAAAATATGTAGATGAAATTATAACAGTATCTGATTATGAATTGATGGAAGCTTTTCTTTACTATTGGTAGAAAAAAACATAAGATTATCGCTGAAAATTCAGGAATACTTTCAATTGCAGCTACAAAAAAACTTAAAGAAAAAAATAAAAAAAGTAGTATCTGTGATAAGTGGAGGAAATATAGATGTTTTGATGATTTCTTCTATGATAAATAAAGGTCTAATAAGAAGAGATAGAATATTTAGCTTCTCAGTTGATATATCTGATAAACCTGGAGAATTAGCAAAAAGTTGTTGATTTGATAGCAGAATTAGGAGCTAATGTTGTTAAGCTAGAACATAATCAATTTAAGAATTTATCAAGATTTAGAGATGTTGAAGTTCAAATAACAGTTGAAACTAATGGAACTGAACATATACAAAAACTTAATAGAAACTTTTTGAACAAAAAGGTTATGAAATAATTAAAATAAAAATCAAAAACTAAATTAATAAAATAAAGGGGCTTTAAGCCCCTTATATTAATTTCTTATAAAACTGTTCTTACAATACGGAATCCAGCATTGCTGTAAGCATAAGTAGCTTGGCTATTACCACGAACTGCAACAGCACAAACTTCTGTGTTATTACACCAAGAACCACCTTTTAATCTTCTGTAGACATTTGAGTGGTCATATGCTTTATAAACATAAGATTTACCACTTTCTATGCTTTCAGTTGTATCATAACACCATTCCCAAACGTTTCCATTACAATCATATAATCCTAGAATATTTGGCATTTTTAATCCAACACTTTGAGTAGTGTCTTTAGAGTTTCCAGTGTACCAAGCAACATCATCTATATTATTGCTTCCTGAATAAGTATAATCAAATGTACCATTATCTAAAGCAACTTGTCCTCCTCTTGCAAACCATTCCCATTCAACTTCAGTAGGTAGTCTGAAACCTTCTGTTTTATTGAAATCAGCAACATCAGGAGCAAACAACTGTTCCATCTAATTGATTTATCATTAATAGACCTTGATCACTCTTTCCTAGGTTATAAACAGGACGTAATCCATATTTTTCACTTAATCTATTACAGAACTCAAGTGCATGCCACCAAGAAATATATTCTATTGGTCTATTTTCGTCACCTTTAAAGTTAGCAGGATTATTTCTTATTAATTCTTGCCATAATTTTTTTGAGTAGTTAAATATTTACAAACTTCTAGGTTAGATACTTCTTTTTCTTCATCTGTAAAAAGAAGGTTGATATTTTCCACCTTTTACAAATACCATATCTTCAAATGTAGGTTTTAATTCAACAGGTTTTTTTCTCCCTACTGTAATTTTTCTTAATATCATCTTTTTAATGATTGAACAATTTTTTTCTATGCTGTCTAAATCTAATTCAATTTTTTTCTAATTTAGCTAAATCTAATTCAATTTTTTTCAATCTTAGTTATATCTAAAATAGCTTTTTTTAAGTGCCATTTCAGCAGTTCTTTTTTTGTTCATCATCATCAACAAGACTTGCAATTTCTCTTAAGTCTTCTGGAACAGTATTTTGTTGATCAACAACTATTAATGTAAAATTATATTTTTGGATTAGCAGTTTTTTTGTTTCAACAATTTCTTTAATATATTCTAAGTTATTTTTCATCTACTATTTCAGCAAGACTATCTTTTATCAATAAGAATACAGGTACTTTTTCTAATACCTTGTGGGTATAGTTCATCTAAAGTTGTAAATAGATTTCCCATTCCAACTTCAACACTGTTATTTTTGACGATTTATAGTAGTACCTTTTTCATAGATGTAGTATCTTTTTATTTTTCAAAAAGCATTTAGTCCCTCAACTATAATATTTTTCTATTTCATGAAAATTCTGACCCTTGATCCATAATAATGGTTTGCCTTCATTCAGAAAATTTAGAATTTTTTTCTTTCATTCAAGTATCTCCCCTTTCGATTTACATAATGTACTTTTCTTTTTATTTTTATCCTAAAATATCGTATCTGTAAAGCTATTTTTTTATTTAATCTTATTATTTTTTTCCTATAGAATATTTTTTTGCAAAAAAATCTTATTTTTGTTTTATTGAATAAAAATCATTCCTGATATTATTATTACTCCTCCAATAATAGTTGATAATTTAGGGTATATCACCAAGTATAATCATTCCTAAAATTGTTGCAAGTACAGGAGTTGCAAACATAAAAGAAGTTACTTCAGTTGTACTTTTTTGCAAGTTCAAAAGCTTTTGTCCAGAAGAAGTAAGAAATAATACTAGGAAAAAAATAGCCATATAGATAATCAATATCAAAGAAGAGGAACTAATATTAGGTATATTAGCAATAGAATGAGGAGAATAGATAACTAAAAGTATACCTCCAATTAAAAAGTGAATACATACTTACAGAAAAAGAAGAATATTTTTTTAGTTAAGTATCTTTGTGAAATATTGTATGTGCTTAGTAAAAAGCAACCTAACAACATATATAGAACTCCTTTATTTATAGTTATAGTTCCATTCCAAAGAGTTAAAACTAAGATACCACAGAAATGATATTCCCATTGCAATCCAACCTATTAATTTTTATTTTTTTCATTGAACATAAAATATGCAATGATAGCTGTTATTGCTGGTGCAAGAGCATTTATAACACTCAAAGTTGAAGGGGCTAGAAAGTACAGTAGCTATATTAAATAGTACTATATAGCCTGCATATCCTGAAAAAAACCTGCAAATATAAAAGCTGGAATATCTTTTTAAATTTGGAAAAGGAATTTTTTTCTTTATCAAAATAAAAAAATTACAATGATAGAGGCAAAAAAAGTATCTTAAAACTCCAAGTGACATGGCATCAACTTCTTTTTAAAACTACTTTAGTGATTACAAAAAGCCGTTGCCCAGAAAAAGATTCCAATAAAAGCACAATGTTTAGCAGTTAATTTTTTTTGAAAGATTTGGCTAAAATTCATTTTTTTAAATCTCCTTTTTAAATATTTTAACTTCATTTTAACATACTTGATTATAGATTTCCAATAAAAAAAGGATAAAAATATAGCCTTTAAAGTTATATTTTTTTAGTTAGAATTTCAATAAGAATTTAATAAAAATTTTTTTAATTAAAAAAAGTGGAAATCTAAAATAAAAATATTGTATAATTTCTACTGATGACCCCATAGCTCAATTGGATAGAGTGACTCCCTCCTAAGGAGTAGGTTGTGTGTTCAAGCCACATCGGGGTCGCCATTTTATAAAAATAACAATAGAAATCAAATTAGAAAAAAATTCTAACAAGATTTCTATTTTTTTAATTTAAATAAAAAAAGGGCTGTTGCAAAATATCATTAAAAAGTAAAAAAATAGTTCGTTACTGAGTAAATTTTCTAACGATAAAAAAATCAAATAGAATGAGCTGAGCAAATTCAGGAGCTGTTTAGACTCAAACAGCTTTCCTGAATTTGCTCGGCTCATTCTATTTGATTTTTTTATCTAAAAAATTTCATTCAGTAACTCACTTATTTTTTTACTTTAGTATTTAAATTTTAATTTTGCAAACAGCACCTTATATGTTTAATCATTTAATTTTTAAAACTGAAACAAATGCTTCTTGTGGAATTTCAACATTTCCTATGCTCTTCATTCTTTTCTTTACCTTCTTTTTTTGCTTTTTTTCAAGAAGTTTCTTCTTTCTTGTTATATCTCCACCATAACATTTAGCAATAACATTCTTTCTATATGCTTTTATTGTTTCTCTAGCAATTATTTTAGAACCTAAGGCAGCTTGAATAGGAATTTCAAACTGTTGTCTTGGTATAACTTCACTTAATTTTTGACAAATAGCTTTTCCTCTGTAGAAAGCATTATCATTGTGAGCTATAAATGAGAAGGCATCAACAGGTTTTCCTGAAACTAAGATATCAACTTTAACCAGATTTGATTCTCTATACTCACTTAATTCATATTCAAATGAAGCATATCCCTTTGTTCTTGATTTTAATTTATCATAGAAATCTATAACAATTTCTGCAAGAGGTAGCTCATAGCTAAGCATAGATCTAGTTTCATCTAAATAATCCATTGAAAGAAAAAAATTCCTCTTTTTTCTTGGCAAAGTTCCATTACATTTCCAACATATTCTTTAGGAACTATTACTTTTCCTCTGATATATGGCTCTTGTATTGTTATTTTTCCACGACCAGGTTCAGGGAATTCACAAGGGTTATCTATAATTCTTTCTTCTTGATTGTCTATTCTAACTTTATACTCAACTGATGGAGTAGTAGAAATTAAGTCTATATTGTATTCTCTTCTCAATCTTTCAACTATGATTTCCATATGTAATAGACCTAAGAACCCACATCTAAATCCAAAACCTAAGGCAATTGATGTTTCAGGTACGAATGTTAAAGAAGCATCATTTAATTGTAATTTTTCTAAAGGCTTCTCTCAATTCTTCATAGTCATCGGTAAATAGTGGATAAACTCCAGCAAAATACCATTGATTGAGCAGGTTTAAATCCAGCTAGTGGGAATAGATGCAGGATTTTTTACAGTTGTTATCGTATCTCCAACTCTAGTATCATGTATAGTTTTAACTCCTGTGATGATGTATCCAACAGAACCACTTGTTAAAATATCAGTTGATTTCATTGTAGGAGAAAAAATACCAGCTTCTAAGACTTCTAATTCTTTTTCAGTTGACCAAATTTTTATTTTATCTCCTTTTTTAATACTTCCATCTAAAACTTTTATATATGTTATTACACCTCTATAATCATCAAAGAAAGAGTCAAAAATTAAGGCTTTTAAAGGAGCATTCTCATCGTAATTTGGAGCAGGTATTCTTTGAACGATAGCTTCTAGTATATTTTCAATACCTATTCCATTTTTAGCAGAAGCTAAAACTGCATCATCAGCAGGTAAACCTATAATATCTTCGATTTCTCTTTTTACTTTTTCAGGCTCAGCAGCAGGTAAGTCAATTTTATTTATTATTGGTAAAATTTCTAGGTTATTTTCAATAGCAAGGTACACATTAGCAAGAGTCTGTGCTTCAACACCTTGAGCAGCATCTACAACAAGTAAAGCTCCTTCACAGGCAGCAAGTGATCTTGAAACTTCATAAATGAAGTCCACATGTCCAGGAGTATCAATCAAATTTAATTCATATTCTTCTCCATCTTTTGCTTTATAGAACAAAGTAACAGCTTGAGCTTTTATAGTTATTCCTTTTTCTCTTTCCAAATCCATTGAATCAAGAATTTGGTCTTTCATATCTCTTTCTGATACTGTTCCAGTATATTCTAAAAGTCTATCTGCAATAGTAGATTTTCCATGATCTATATGGGCAATTATAGAGAAATTTCTCTTATTTTTTTGTAACATTATAGCCTCCAATTTTTTTAATAATCTTTTTTTAATTATATGGTATTTCAGTATTTGTGTCAATTAAAAAAATATTTTTTTGATTAAATCTTCTAATAAAGGTTTAATCCCTAGAAAACTCTTTTAATTTATTATATTCGACTAACTTTTTCTTTCAAATTAGAAGATTTTTGATTTTTATAGCTCTTTATTAATATATTTTTAGGAGTATGTTCCATATCAATAAACTCAATCATCTTTGTTTTATATCCACAAAGTTCTAAGCTAAGTGAACGAAAAACTATCAGTTGCTAAAGTAGCAAACTTTATCTAAAAACAACTCCATTGTCAGCCATAATCTTTAAAGTATTATAGAATTCTGAATTTTTTTATTTTTTTGTATTTTTTTCAAAGAATTCATGATGGCAACAAGGAACAGCAAGTATAGCTTTTTGCATCTAAGCTCAATGCCTTTTTCAAGTGAATAGTCTGTGGCATTATTACAAGCATGTAAAGAAAAAGACTAAATCTACTTCTTTAGACTTATCATAGTCTTTGATATTACCATTTAAAAAAATTCTAAATTTTTCATAATTTAGTTTTTTTAGCTAGTTTATTACAAAAACTCTATTACATCTTTTTAAGTCCAAACCTACTATTGAAAAGGTTAAATCTTTTTCTATAATTTTTTTAAATAGTAGTAAAGAGCAAAAGTTAAATATGATTTTTCCACAACCAAAATCTAAAAACATTTATATGATTTGTTATAAGTTTTTTTGGCTTTTTAACTCTTCAATGACATCATCAATAAATTCTAAATATTTATTAATTTGCTTAAATTTATTAAAACTAGATTTTTAAAATTTTTTTCCTTCAACTGACATCAAACCTAATTCAATCAAGAAATCAATTTTATCTCCTTCATTTTAGAATATATTGTTTTTTTCTTGTTATGTTCATTAGAAGTTTTTTATTAAATTACTTTCTTTTTCTTTTTCTAGAAAAACTTTTCTTTTTTTCTTATAAAAAGAAATATCTGAACCTTCAATTTGTAATAGTATTTGTTTGAAAATTATCTATATATTCTTTTAAATGTATTCTAACTCTTGTAAATTATTTAAATCAATATTTTTTTATGAAAAGCTTTATTATCTTTAAAACTTTCAATTTGAATATTTTTTTAGTAGATTTTTAAAAATTATAGGTTTTATAATAACTTTATTAAAATCTCCACTCTTTCTATCAGAAAAAAACTATCTTTTATAAGTTTATCTTCTTGAATATTTTTTTATTAACTCAAATAATATATTTTTCTTTTTCCATAATGACCTCATTATATATTCTTTAGATTTTTCTATATCTAAATTATTTCCAATAACTACAATCTTTAGTTACTTCAGCCTTTTTCTATAGCTTCCATTTCAAAAGTTTTTATAAACTAGGTTAAATTTTCCCCAATAACCATCAACTTTTTATTATACCTTTAGCTCTATATACCTTTTCCAAAAGTCACCATTAACCAATCTATTTAAAAAGTAAACCTAGTTCGTCCATAGTTTTTTTAGATTGATATTTTCTTTTGAAAAAAAGTTCTTAAATTTATATGAGTACCCATAGAAAAAGTTTTTATCAATAACTTTATTTTCTAGAGTTTCTATTCAATAATTCAGCAAACCATTCTTTTTGAGAAGTTTCTATAATCATTTGTTTCAATTTCTAAATCAGCATTTAATTCTAAAATTCTATTTTTTTAATATTTTCTATTTCAAGTGGATTTATACTTTTCTAATTTTGTTAAAATCACTTTTTCCTGTATTGTTTTAGATTATCTAGAAAGAAATTATTGAAAACTTTCTAAATATTCATCAAATGAAGTTACATCTATTAGACTTATAGGTCTTAAAATTTCTATATCTTCATTATTAAGTTCTTTAATATTTCTCTATGATAGAACTTAACATTCCAAGTCCTGTAGGTTCTATTAAAAAGATACTCAGGATTTATTTCAGAGTAAATTCTCTTTTATAGAAGATTTAAAATCTCCTTTCATAGAGCAACATATACAACCTTCTGACATCTCCCAAACATCTAAGTTTTTTTCATCTAAAAAGTCTTTATCTACACCTATATCTGCATATTCATTTTTCAAGAACGACAAATTCTAAAGTTAATATTCTTTTGCCATTTCTTTTATAAAAAGTAGTTTTTTTCCAGCTCCTAGAAAACCACTTACCAATAAAATCTTTCATAATATTATCCTTTCAATCTTATATCTTATGACTCTTTTTATATTGCTTAAATTTTTCTATATTTTTTTAAGACTTTTGTATATTTTATAGTTCTATCTAAAATTTGAGAAAAAAAGTTGATACTAAGAAAGTATTCCCAACACTTAGAGCCACTGTTAAGAAAAATTGTTTCCCTACCTTTTTCTAGAGCTTCTGAAATTTATTTTCAACAAAAAAATGACATAGTATAGTAAATTCCACCACCTGGAACAAGAGGAATAAGTGCAGGAATTAGTGTAGTTGTTACTGTTGTTCTTTTTAATCTTCCTATTATTTCAGAAAAAGCTGTAATTACTATAGCTGAAAAAAAGATAAGCAGCTGTTTTTAGAATATCCCATCTCTTTATATAAAAGAAGATAGGTATACCAACCTAAACCTCCAGCAAAGCTACTATATATTAATTTTTCTACCTGTAAGATTAAATATAATTCCAAAAAAATAAGGTTGAAAATGTTGCTGCAAAAGACTTCTATATAATTCATATATGTCTCCTTATTTAATTAAAAAAATATGACATTGTGAATAAAAGCAAAAACCTGTACCTATTGCTAAAAGCTGAACCAACTAAGGCAGCTTCTATACTTCTTGAAGTTCCTGCAAGTAGGTCACCATTTATTAAATCTCTTATTGCATTGGTCAATGCAAGTCCAGGAACTAAAAGCATCAGAGTTCCTATGGCTGAATATGATGGAGTAGAAACAATACCGAGTTTAGTAGCAAAACTCGAAAATATTGTAACTAAAAAGCCACCCAAAAGTGTTGATAAAAAAAGTTATTCAGTTTTAATTTATTAGCAAAAGTAGGCCATATAGAAAATTAAAACTCCACCAACTCCTGCAACTAAAAAAATCTCTAAATTTTTCCATCAAATAAAAAGGGAAAAAGAAAGCAGCTGAAAAGCAATAAGAAATTAATAAAACTTTCTTTTTTTATAAACAGTTTGTATTTGAAGTTTTTTTATCTCTTTTTCTAAATCATCTATTTCATATTTATGAATATCAAGCAAAAATTTTATGTATTCTATCAATTTTATTTAAGTTATTAGAAACTGAATAAATTCTATTAACTTCTGTAATAACTTCTCCATCTTTCTTTTTTTGCTGAAGTAAGAACACAGGTCATAGTAACAAATGATTCTGACTTTTAAATCAAATCTTCTACATACTAGATGTAATAGCTTCTTCTACTCTGTATGTTTCAGCTCCACTTGTCAGTAGAAATTTTTTTCCAATAGTATTAGCAGTTGAAAGTACTTTTTATAATAAAAAGCATCATTTTGCATAGTTTTCCCTCATTATTCAAACATTTTTTTAAAAACTTCATCAGTATATTCTCCATTATCTTTATTAATGACTAAAGGTGGAAGAATAGTTAAGCCAACTTTTTCCATTTTTTTAATTGCTTCTATAAGCACTATTTTAGCATTTTTTTCTGCTTTAGTTGTATAACAAAATTTTTATTTTTTTGCTTCAAAATTATATTTTTTTGTAATGTAACAAGTATTTCAGATAGTCTGTCTGCTCTATGGACTAAATAAAAAAATAACCTCTATCTTTAACAAGTTTAGATGATATTTCAATTAGCTCATCTAAATTTAATTCAATCTCATGTCTAGCAATAGATAGTTGTTCTAAGTCATTTAATAGTTCTTTATTTTTCAGTCACTTTAAAAAAATGGTGGATTTAGATAAAGACTATATCAAATGAGCCAACAGTGAAATATTTTTAAATAATTTTTTTATATTATCATATATTATATATATTTGTTCATTTAAATTATTAATGTTAATATTTCTTAAAAGCAAGTTGATACGATATTTCTTGTATTTCAACACCATAAATTTTTAGCTGAAGTTCTTTTTAGAAAGAAAAAAAGTGGAATAACAGCATTTCCTGTTCCTATATCTAAAAAATTTTTTTGGTGTTTTTTTGTAAGATTGACAAATTCAGAAATAAGTAAAGAATCAATTGAGAAAAGTTGAAAATAGTCACTTCTTTGAATTATTTTTTTAAGTTTTTTTATTTAATAATGGAATAAGACTCTCAAGATTTTTTTATTCATAATTTTAAAATCACTCCTTCAATTTTTATTATTATAACATATCTAATAAAAATTAGGATAGTTTTAAAAAAACAGTACAATAAAAAAATACATTATGCTTTATTAAATAAAAAAAATAAAAAAAGAATAAAAATATAAAAGTCTTGACATAAGTATTAAATTAAACGATAAAACTTATAATAAAGTTTTAATAAAAATCCATAAGAGGAGGAAAATAATGGAATTTAATGTACCTAAAACACATGAACTTTTTTTAGACAAATGATAAGAGAATTTGTTGAAAAAGAAGTAAAACCTATCGCTGCTGAGGTAGATGAAAACGAAAGATTTCCAATGGAAACTGTTGAAAAGATGGCTAAGATTGGAATAATGGGTATCCCTATACCTAAACAATATGGAGGAGCAGGTGGAGACAACCTAATGTATGCTATGGCTGTTGAAGAATTATCAAAAGCTTGTGGAACTACAGGGGTTATCGTTTCTGCACACACATCTTTAGGAACTTGGCCAATCTTAAAATTTGGTAATGAAAAACAAAAACAAAAATATTTACCAAAAATGGCTAGTGGAGAATGGATAGGAGCTTTTGGACTTACTGAACCAAATGCTGGAACAGACGCTGCTGGACAACAAACTATGGCTGTTCAAGATCCTGAAACAGGAGAATGGATTTTAAATGGAGCAAAAATATTCATAACAAATGCAGGATATGCACATGTTTATGTAGTATTTGCTATGACAGATAAATCAAAAGGATTAAAAGGAATTTCTGCTTTTATAGTTGAAGCTGGAACACCAGGATTCTCTATTGGTAAAAAAGAAATGAAACTTGGAATTAGAGGTTCAGCTACTTGTGAATTAATATTCGAAAACTGTAGAATACCTAAAGAAAACCTATTAGGAGATAAAGGAAAAGGATTCAAAATAGCTATGATGACTCTTGATGGAGGAAGAATAGGAATTGCTTCTCAAGCATTAGGAATAGCTGCTGGAGCATTAGATGAAGCTATAAACTATGCAAAAGAAAGAAAACAATTTGGAAGAAGCCTAGCTCAATTCCAAAATACTCAATTCCAAATAGCTAACTTAGATGTTAAAGTTGAAGCTGCAAGACTTTTAGTTTATAAAGCAGCTTGGAGAGAATCTAACAACTTACCTTATTCTTTAGATGCAGCTAGAGCTAAACTATTTGCTGCTGAAACAGCTATGGAAGTTACAACTAAAGCTGTTCAAATATTTGGAGGATATGGTTATACAAGAGAATATCCAGTTGAAAGAATGATGAGAGATGCTAAGATTACTGAAATCTATGAAGGAACATCAGAAGTTCAAAGAATGGTAATAGCAGCTAATATTATAAAATAATAACATGGTGGAGGAATAAAAATATGAGAATAGTAGTTTGTATAAAACAAGTTCCAGATACAACTGAAGTTAAAATAGATCCAGTAAAAGGAACAATTATCAGAGACGGTGTTCCTAGTATAATGAACCCTGATGATAAAGGGGGATTAGAAGAAGCTCTAAAATTAAAAGATTTATATGGAGCTGAAGTTATAGTTATAACAATGGGACCACCTCAAGCAGAAGCTATATTAAGAGAAGCTTATGCAATGGGTGCTGATAGAGCAATACTTATAACAGATAGAAAATTCGGAGGAGCTGATACTTTAGCTACTTCTAATACTATAGCTGCTGCAATTAGAAAAATAGAAAATATTGATTTAATCGTTGCAGGAAGACAAGCAATCGATGGAGATACTGCACAAGTTGGACCTCAAATTGCTGAACACTTAGACTTTACCTCAAGTGTCTTATGTAAAAGAAATGAAATACAATGAAGCTTCTAAATCATTTGAAATAAAAAGAGCTACAGAAGATGGATATTTCTTATTAGAACTTCCTACTCCTGGATTAGTAACAGTTCTTGCTGAAGCTAACCAACCTAGATATATGAATGTTGGAGCTATAGTTGATGTTTTTGAAAGACCAATTGAAACTTGGACATTTGATGATATCGAAATAGATCCTGCAAAAATAGGTTTAGCTGGGTCACCAACTAAAGTTAATAAATCATTTACTAAAGGTGTTAAAGAACCTGGTGTATTACATGAAGTTGATCCAAAAGAAGCAGCTAATATTATATTAGAAAAAAATTAAAAAGAAAAATTTATAATCTAATAATAAAGGAGAAAATAATATGAATTTAAACGATTATAAAGGAATCCTAGTGTACGCTGAACAAAGAGATGGAGTGTTACAAAATGTAGGATTAGAATTATTAGGAAAAGCAACAGAATTAGCATATGAAATAAATAAACAAATAGCTTTAAAAGATGCTGGAGACGAATTAGCTGAATATGCTTCTAAACAAGCAGCAGCTATAAAATCTATAGATGCAGTTGCAGCAACTCTTGAAGAAGAAGATGAAAAAGTAAAAGAAAAAGTTGCTGAAGTAAAAGCTAATAACCCAGATGCAGCTAAAGTAACTGCTCTATTAATAGGGCACAATGTTAAAGCACTTGCTGATGAATTAGTAAAAGCTGGAGCAGATAAAGTTTTAGTAGTAGATCAACCTAAATTAGAAGTATATGATACTGAAGCTTATACTCAAGTTTTAACTGCTGCTATAAATGCAGAAAAACCTGAAATAGTTCTATTTGGAGCTACTACTTTAGGAAGAGACTTAGCACCTAGAGTATCTTCTAGAATAGCTACAGGATTAACAGCTGACTGTACAAAACTTGAATTATTAAAAGATAAAGAAAGACAATTAGGTATGACAAGACCTGCGTTTGGTGGAAACTTAATGGCAACTATAGTTTCTCCAGATCACAGACCTCAAATGGCTACTGTAAGACCAGGAGTTATGAAAAAATTACCTAAGTCTGATGATAGAAAAGGAGAAATAGTTGATTTCCCTGTAACTTTAGATGAGTCTAAAATGAAAGTTAAACTTCTAAATGTTGTTAAAGAAGGAGGAAACAAAGTAGACATTTCTGAAGCTAAGATATTAGTTTCTGGAGGAAGAGGAGTTGGAGCAAAACAAAACTTCGAATTACTAGAAGACTTAGCAGCTGAAATTGGTGGAATAGTTTCTTCTTCAAGAGCACAAGTTGATGCTGGAAACATGCCTCACGATAGACAAGTAGGGACAAACTGGTAAAACAGTTAGACCTGAAGTTTATTTCGCATGTGGAATTTCAGGAGCTATCCAACACGTTGCTGGTATGGAAGAATCTGAATTCATCATTGCTATCAACAAAGATAGATTTGCTCCTATATTCTCAGTTGCAGATTTAGGAATAGTTGGAGATTTACATAAAATCTTACCTATCCTAACTGAAGAAATCAAAAAAATATAAAAGCAAATAAATAATAACTATAAAGGACTAGCTAAATGCTAGTCCTTTTTTATTTTATTTAAGTTTTTAAATTAAAAGTTTAAAGTATATTTTATAAATTCCATATCTTCTCTATATATAGCATGTCTTGTTTTTTTAAAGTATTTCAATAATGAAAAGTGCATTCTCTCTTTATTGACATACTAGCCTTATATACAGGAGGCATTCCATATTTTTTTGTGAAATTTCATTAATTTTATCTCTTAAAAAAATTTCATATGAAAATTATTAAGATGTATTATTAAATCAAAATCTGAAGGGAGTTAGAGTAGTTTTAGGGAAAAAAAGTTTTTATAAAAATTTAAATGCTGCAACTTTTGGATCTTCTTCTCCATCATAGCAAACTATTATATCATTATTGATTTTTTTCAAAATAAATTCCATATTTTTTTGCAACTACTTGAAATTCTAAATATGATAAACAGTGTCCATCAGTGTATTTATTTATAAATTCATTATTATTCATTTTAAAAAGCCTCCTAAATTATTTATTAACTAAAAATCCATTTCCTATTACTTCATGTACATCAGCAACAATCATAAATGCTGAAGGATCAACTTCTTTTCACTATAGTTTTAACTCTTATAAGTTGATATTGTCCCTACAACACAGTAAAAGCATTCCTATTTCTTTTTTTGAGTATAGCCTCCTTTTGCATCAATAAGAGTAATACCACGTTTTGTATCTTCCATAATCCTTTTTCTGATTTCATCTTCTTTAGTTGTTATGATAGTAACTCCTTTAGCACTATATATTCCCTACTTGTATAATATCTATCATTTTTAGATGAAAGGACAAGAGAAATTAAAGTATACATAAAGATAACTTTACCAAAAAAATAACAGCAACCATAGACAGAACAATAAAGTCTGTTGTCAGTAAGATTCTACTTATAGGAATACCCGTGTATTTATTTACTATTTTAGCAACAATATCCATTCCACCAGTAGAACCACCAGCATAAAAAAACTATACCTATAGCGATACCATTTATAGCACCTCCAAAAAAATAGCTGCTAATAAAGATATCATCTAATGGCTCACTAAAACTAGCAAAAAAACTTTTCAAAAAAATACTGATAAAATAAAAAGTTGCAAATAAAGTCTTTAACAGAAAATTTTTACCTAAAAAGATATAAGCTAGAATAATTAAAGGAATGTTTAAAGCAAAATAAAGATAACTGACATCTATATGTGATAGATAGTGGATAATAAGAGATAAACCACTTACACCACCTTGTGCTAATTTATTTCCCTACAAAGAAATAATTTGTATTAAAAAGCCATTACTATACAAGCTAAAGCTACTATTATATATTCTTTTATAAAATTGTAAATATTTATTTGACATTCTATTTGTTCCTCCAACTACATTAAATTATCTACTATTGGAAAAAAAGAGCTGCTCCTATAATAGAAGAACTACCTTTAAAATTAGAAAAAAATTATAGTTTCTTTTTCCTCTATAAAAAAAATATGATTTTTTTCATAAACTATATTTAAAAACATCATCTAAAAAGATAAGAACCAAATTGAGATAAATCTCCACAGATAATAAGTTTTTTTAGGATTGTATGTAAAAAAAGCAAAATTTTTTTAAAATTATACCCATATAAGTTAAATATTTATTAAGTATTTCCTTACCTTTTTTTACTTCTCTATAAGTCTTTATTAGAGAAAAAAATCTTCTAATGAATTTAGTTTTAGGAAAAGGCTCCTAAAATCTCATTTTTTTAAGACTTTTAAAAGAGATACAATCTCCCAACCTTTTTTTGATTTTTCATAATCTACTATCATGTGATGTACTCTGCTGGCTTTTAAAAAAATAATCTTCACTTTTATTTCCAAATTTATGAAATGTAGAGCAGGTAACTTTATTACTGATATTGATAACAGTAAAATCTTCTAAATCTTTATATTTATTTATTATAGCTTCTGCTAATATTGACATATTGGCTTCATTTTCTACCCAAATTGGAAGATTGATATCTTGCTCAATTTCTTTTTATAACAGTAGATTCATATCTATCTGTATTATTAAATTCAAGAAAATGATCTTCTTTATTGTAAATTCCTGGAATAGAAATACCAACTCCAATAACTTTAGCTAAGTATTTTTTCATCAATCTCTTTTATAAAATCTTTTAAATTTTTTTGTAAGAAAATCAATGAAAATTTTTCGTTTTGTGTATCTATTATTTTAGATTGAAAAAAATTTTTTTCCAATTGTATTAATTAAAATAAATTTAATTTTTTTCTTCATTTGATACTCACACCAATTGAATAACAAAAAAATCAGGATTGTATTTATACTTTTACTGCCCGTCTCCCGACTCCACCAGTACTTAAAGTCCATTCTACTATTATATCTTTTTTTCTAAAAAAATTCATTTACGACTCTTTTTACAGTTGGGAAAAGTCATATTAGTTATTTTTGTTAAATCTGGGATAGAAAAAGAATCTTCTGTAAAATAAATAGAATGAAATATGATATTTTCATTGCCCTGTTTAATTTCTTTTTTTGATACATTTATAAACCTCTTTTTATAAAAATTTCCTTATGCGATACAATTATCATTATAGCATTAATTCTAAAAAAATTAAAAATATTTGTTTAAAAGATAGATATAATCATAATAATATATTTTTTTATATAAAAATATTTATAAAATATATTATTAAAATTTTCAAAAAAACTTTATAATCTATACATAAGATATGTAATAAAAATTATAAAAAAATATTTTCTATCTTAGTGCAATTTTATTTTTTTAATAAATTATTAAAGTCATTTTAATAATTAAGTGTTTTTTTATAAATGGAGGTGTTCATATTGGAAATAGTTTTTAGGTAGTAAAAAGAATCACTTTAGAAGATTTAATCAATGTAACAAGAAGGGGGTATAAAGTAAAGATATCTGACGAAGCATATGAAAAAATTGACAAAGCAAGAGCTTTAGTTGATAAATATGTTGATGAAGCAAGAGTATCTTACGGAATTACAACTGGATTTGGAAAATTTGCAGAAGTAAGTATTTCAAAAGAACAAACTGGAGAATTACAAAGAAACATAGTTATGAGCCATTCTTGTAGTGTTGGAAACCCAATGCCAATAGATATAGCAAGAGGTGTTGTTTTCTTAAGAGCAGTAAACTTAGCAAAAGGTCACTCTGGAGCAAGAAGAATAGTTGTTGAAAAATTAGTTGAATTACTTAACAAAGATGTTACTCCTTGGATCCCTGAAAAAGGATCAGTAGGATCTTCTGGTGATTTATCTCCACTAGCACATATGTCATTAGTTCTAATTGGATTAGGAAAAGCATATTATAAAGGAGAATTATTAGAAGGTAAAGAAGCTTTAGAAAGAGCAGGAATAGAACCAATCCCAGCACTTTCATCAAAAGAAGGGCTAGCACTTACTAATGGTACTCAAGCATTAACTTCAACAGGAGCTCACGTTTTATACGATGCTATAAACTTATCTAAACACTTAGATATAGCTGCTTCATTAACTATGGAAGGTTTACATGGTATTGTAGATGCTTATGATCCTAGAATCAGTGAAGTAAGAGGACATTTAGGACAAATAAATACTGCTAAAAATATGAGAAATATATTAGCTGGAAGTAAAAATGTTACTAAACAAGGTGTTGAAAGAGTACAAGATTCTTATGTTTTAAGATGTATCCCTCAAATACATGGAGCAAGTAAAGATACTTTAGAATATGTAAAACAAAAAGTTGAAATAGAATTAAATGCAGTAACAGATAATCCATTAATATTTGTTGAAACAGATGAAGTTATCTCAGGAGGAAACTTCCACGGACAACCTATGGCATTACCATTTGATTTCTTAGGAATAGCTTTAGCTGAAATGGCTAATGTATCTGAAAGAAGAATTGAAAAAATGGTAAACCCTGCAATCAACCATGGATTACCTGCTTTCCTAGTAGAAAAAGGTGGATTAAATTCAGGATTTATGATAGTTCAATACAGTGCAGCAGCTCTTGTATCTGAAAACAAAGTTTTAGCTCACCCAGCATCTGTTGACTCTATCCCAACATCTGCTAACCAAGAAGATCATGTATCTATGGGTTCTATTGCAGCTAAAAAATCAAAAGATATACTTGAAAATGTTAGAAAAGTAATAGGAATGGAATTAATAACTGCTTGTCAAGCTATTGATTTGAAAGGAGCTAAAGATAAATTATCTCCAGCAACTAAAGTAGCTTATGATGAAGTTAGAAAAGTAATTCCTTATGTTGCAGAAGATAGACCTATGTACATAGATATACATGCAGCAGAAGAAATAGTAAAAATAACAAATTAGTTGAAGATGTAGAAAAAGCAATAGGGACAATTAGAGTTTTAATTAGTACCAACTAGGAGGATAAATTAATGTTAAATAATAAAACTATTTATGATGCAATGACAATAAAACTTACAGCTGAAGATATTCCAATGGAGATACCTAAATTAGATCCTTCAATAAGAAGAGCTCCAAAAAGAATAGTTAAACTTTCAGACCATGATATTGAACTTGCATTAAGAAATGCACTAAGATATATACCTGAAGAATTCCATGAAATGTTAGCACCTGAATTCTTACAAGAATTAGAAGAAAGAGGAAGAATCTACGGATATAGATTTAGACCTGAAGGAAATCTTTATGGAAAACCAATAGATGAATATAAAGGGAAATGTACAGAAGCTAAGGCTATGCAAGTTATGATAGATAACAACCTTGACTTTGATATAGCTCTATATCCTTATGAACTTGTTACTTATGGAGAAACAGGACAAGTTTGTCAAAACTGGATGCAATACAGACTTATTAAAAAATATCTTGAAAATATGACACAAGATCAAACTCTTGTTGTTGCATCAGGACATCCAACAGGATTATTCAGATCTAATCCATATGCTCCAAGAGCAATTATAACTAATGGACTTATGATTGGATTATTCGATAACTATGAAGATTGGGCTAGAGGAGCTGCAATAGGTGTTGCTAACTATGGACAAATGACTGCAGGTGGATGGATGTACATAGGACCTCAAGGAATAGTTCATGGAACTTATTCTACTATCTTAAACGCAGGAAGATTATTCTGTGGAGTACCTGCTGATGGAGATTTAAGAGGAAAATTATTCATAACTTCAGGACTTGGAGGAATGAGTGGAGCTCAAGGTAAAGCTTGTGAAATAGCAAAAGGTGTTGCTATAGTTGCAGAAGTTGACTTATCAAGAATCAACACTAGATTAGAACAAGGATGGGTAAATGTTATAGCAAAAATACTCCTGAAGAAGCATTCAAAATAGCTGAAGAAAAAATGGCTTCTAAAACTCCTTATGCAATAGCATACCATGGAAATATAGTTGAAATATTAGAATATGCTATAGAACATAACAAACATATAGATTTATTATCTGACCAAACATCTTGCCATGCTGTATATGATGGAGGATATTGTCCAGTAGGAACTTCATTTGAAGAAAGAACTAAATTATTAGGAACTGATAGAGCTAAATTTAGAGAATTAGTAAATGAAGGATTAAAGAGACACTATAAAGCAATAAAAACTTTACATGACAGAGGAGTTTACTTTTTTGACTATGGAAACAGTTTCTTAAAAATCTATATATGATGTAGGAATAACTGAAATTTCTAAAAATGGTAAAGACGATAAAGAAGGATTTATATTCCCTTCATATGTTGAAGACATATTAGGACCAGAATTATTTGACTATGGATATGGACCATTCAGATGGGTATGTCTATCAAGAAAGAAAGAAGACTTATTAAAGACAGACAAAGCTGCTCTAGAACTTGTTGATCCTAACAGAAGATACCAAGATAGAGACAACTATGTATGGATACAAGATGCTGATAAGAATGGACTTGTTGTTGGAACACAAGCAAGAATATTCTATCAAGATGCTATGAGTAGAACAAGAATAGCTCTTAAATTCAATGAAATGGTTAGAAATGGAGAAATCGGACCAGTTATGTTAGGTAGAGACCACCACGACGTATCTGGAACAGACTCACCTTTCAGAGAAACTTCTAACATCAAAGACGGAAGTAACATAATGGCAGATATGGCAACTCAATGTTTTGCTGGAAATGCTGCAAGAGGAATGACTATGATAGCTCTTCATAATGGTGGAGGAGTTGGAATAGGAAAATCTATCAATGGTGGATTTGGAATGGTTCTTGATGGAAGTAAGAGAGTAGACGAAATCTTATGGCAAGCTATGCCTTGGGACGTTATGGGAGGAGTTGCTAGAAGAGCTTGGGCTAGAAATCCTCACTCTATCGAAACTGTTGTTGAATACAACCTTGATAATAAAGGAACAGACCACATCACATTACCTTACATAGTAAGTGATGAATTAGTTAAAAAAAGTTTTTAAAGAAATAATCACTCAATTTTAAATAAAAATAAAAAAACTACTATAAATTTTATAGTAGTTTTTTTCTTTGCTTTATATTTACTTGTATTTTTGTAATAAATAAAAAAATTTAAAAGGATATATATATGATGTGGAGTATTATCTAAAATGGGAATAATTTTATAAAAAGTTATGATTGATATTTATTACGAAATTTGTAGTTAAGGAGTGGTTAAAGAATGAAATTTAATAAAGAAAATTTAAAATGGTATAGTACAACAGTTGGAACTCTTAATATTAAACATATGTGATTTAAATAATGGTGGAAAAAAATTATAATAGTAAGAGATCCCAAAGATATTAGCTCTTGATATAAGGAGTAAGTTCTGGGTATCTTCATATGATAAGGCACAAGGTGTTCCTCATTTAATGGAACACTGCTCTATTTAGTAATGTAATAGATGGAAAAATCAATATTTCAAATGTCAAGATGAACTTACTAGATTAGGAATAACTCTTAATGCACAAACTAGTTATAAGGATATAACTTTAGTAGCGAAATACAGCTTCATGTATGAGTGCAGATAAATATCCAGATGACAACATTTATCATTTATTGTGCAGTAATTATGAATATCAAGCACTTTTTAAAAAGACTGGGAGACATCCATTATAACTTAGTTACTACAGATGTAAAGTTCTGAATACTTTAGAACAAGAAAAAAGGTGTCATATATGGTGAAATGCAAAACTAGATATCCCAGGAGATGCTCAATCAATAAGAAAGATTGCTGAATGGTCCAGTTCTTACTGGGAACTAAATATAGTACCATTGGTAATGAGTTTTCAATCTTAAAAGATATGACTACTGATCATATAAACTACATGAGGACTGAGAACTTTTTCATTTGAAAATATTAAAAACTATAGTTATCTCAGCTCCTGAATTTGTGGATATAGATGATATACTAGATATCTATGTAGCTAGACTTTGGGAAGGGATTAGATACAAATTATAAAACTATAAACAAAGATATAAATAAATTTAGTAAAGAAGCTATTGAATTTGTAGACACTTATGCTTCGCCTAGATTTGAACCAGATCAAAATAGCTTTTCTTAATTAGAAGTACTCAAGCTAAATATGATAATGAACATGAAGAAAGTTCCTATATTTCATAAAGTAAAAGTCTGAAAAGAATAGCTGCTATAATTAAGGATGTGATTATAAACTTTACCTACAATTAAGAGTAGGTTTAGATATGTTAACAGAAAAATACTGCTAAAAACTATTGCTCAATTATATATTCAAAGTAAAGCTTAATGAATACTACAGAGAAAAAAACATCCTGTTACTTATGGTGTATCGAGATATCATAATATATGGAGATGTGATAGAGAAAACTATAATACTACCTCATTTATAATAGAAATTATCAACAGATGCTTCAAGTGAAAGAAATTTATGGATAGCTTATTTGAATTTAAAAAAATGGGTTTATAATCCAGAAGAAGTTGATAATACTATCAGAAGTTGGGATGTAACTTGTAAGAATGAATGGTATAGCTTTTATGAATGGAGAAATTAATCAGATGAATCCTTTAGATTCTTTTTGATGATCATTAACTCTATCGTTCTAGGAACTTTAACTGAAAACTGCTGAAAGATAAAATTAATATGTTAAATCAATATTCTGTAGAAAAAAATAAGCTTTTTCCCTAAGGCATTAGTAGATAAGTTTAATTATATAAATAATAATAAAAGAACTTATACATAAATATGTTAAAAGACTTATATAGCTAATTGGAAAGTAAATATATTTGATTCTACTAATCTTATAGAAGAAGATAAAGATAATAAAGAATGTTGTAAAAAAAGATAATTTTAAAGAAAATTTTTTAGTACTGTGAAAAAGTAAATTAATTGAAATCAAAAGAATTTGAGTAAAACAAAGTCAGATTTGACGAGATATGAAAAAAAATTTTTTTAGCAACATTGACTTTTTTTTTGACTTATCCATAAAAAAGATAAATTAGATTTTAATACTATTTAATAATTCTTCTAATTTAGGAGCAATTTCTTCTAAAACATCTGTAGTCATAGGGTTTTTTTAAATTACCTATATCTAATAGCTTGAAGAAAGATTCAGAACCTCCTGCTTTACATAGAGTTATATATTCTTTTTAAAGTTTCTTCTTTATTTTCTAAATATTTTAGAAGATATTGGAAGGCACAAACTTGTGCAAGAGTATAATCTATATAATAGAAAGGTGCCCAGAAAACATGTCCTTGAGCAAACCAGAAAGCTCCACTGTTGTAGAAGTCATTATCATAGTCTAAATCAGGTTTATACATCAATTCAAGTTCATGATATTTTTTTCTTCTTTCTTCAGGTGTAGCATCAGGATTTTCATAGACATAATGTTGGAAATGGTCTATAGTAACTCCATAAGGAATAAATGTTAAAGCTCCTTTTAAAGCAGAATATCTATATTTATTTGCATTTTCACCAAAGAATAATTCCATCCAAGGCCAAGTTAAAAACTCCATAGACATAGAATGTATTTCAGCTGCATCATAAGTTGGCCAAATATAGTCTGGCAATAATTGATATTGAGACATATAGCATTGGAAAGCATGTCCAGCTTCATGAGTTATAACATCTATATCTCCATTTGTACCATTAAAGTTTGAAAAAATAAAAGGTTCTTTATATTTATCAAAGCTTGTACAGAAACCTCCAACACGTTTTTTAGGTTTTGCAACTAAATCCATCAATTCATTTTCAACCATAAAATCAAAGAATTTACCTGTTTCAGGACTTAATTCTCTATACATCTTTTGAGCATTTTTAACTATGAAATCAACATCACCATTAGGATTAGAGTTTCCATCTTTAAAATCACAAGCTTCATCATAATATTTAAAATCTTTTATTCCTAATCTTTCAGCTTGAAGCTTTTTAATCTTCACTGCAAGAGGAGTTAAAGTTTTTAAAACTTTTTCTCTATATCTAGCCACATCATTATGATCATAGTCAGTTCTATTTCAATAGCTTGTATTGTAATTCAACATAGTTTTTCATAACCCTAAAGCTTTAGCCATTTCAGTTCTAACTTTTACCATTTCATCATAGATACTATCAAATTCTTCTTGATGTTCTTCAAAGAATTTTTGCTCTAGCTTGATATGCTTCCTTTCTAAATTCTCTATCTGGATTTTTGTAGAAGAGGTGGCATTTGAGAAACTGTATATTCTTTTTCCTCTAAATTTAATTTTTTTGAATTAGCAATTATTTTTATCATATTTAGTTGATAGTGCATTTTTCTTTTTTTGCATAAAAGGAATAGCCTTTTTCATTTAAAAACTAATTTACATTCTAAAAAGTTTAAAATAGTGTTTTTCCAAATCTTTCTTCTAACTCAGTTCTAAATTTAGAATTAAAATATAGCTCTTGAAACTTCAGTATTAAGTGTAGCTATAATAGGATCATTTTTCATCAAAGAAATCCATTTCAGCTTCATAGAATTTATCAGAAGTGTCTATACTGTGACGGGCATTAGCCAACTCTCTAGTTGTGTTTAAATCTTTTTTTGAAATTAGCAAATTCTTCAATTAATTTTTATTTGTTCAGCACCAGAATTAGCAACTTCTAAATTTTTTTGTAAGATCCTTAAAATACTTTTTTTGACCTCTTCCATATTCGGTCTTTTGATAAGGAATATCATTAAATTTCATATAAAACCTCCTAATAAATATTTTTTTATGTTAAAAAAATATTCTAGTATATTTTAAAAAGAAATTACAAGTTTTTTTACTAAAGCTTTTATAGAAAATAAAAATTCTGTAATTTATTTTTGAAAAAAATGGGATATGAAACTTTTTTTATACCAAGTGTGTAGGAAAAAAATTTTTATAAATAAAAATCTAAAAAAGAGAATTTTTTTGAACGAAAAATGCTCTAAAAACTCTCTCTTTTTGTTTCTATTTTAGTGGATAGTGTAAAAAAATAAAAAAACAAAGTAAAAAAACAAATTTTTATTTTTATGTTCTGAAAATCGAAAAAAAGTGAAACATGATTATATAAAATATATATAATAACGATATAAAATATATAGATTTAGAAAGACATAGAGATGTTTGCTAATGCCCAAATTTGTATGCTAGAATAGGATAATTAAAAATTCTTAGGAATATTATAAGAATAAAGGGGTGGACTTGATGGAAGAAAATAAACCAATTTTATGTGAGATGAAAAATCTCTGTACTGCTTTTAGAATTAAGGATGACTATTTCAACGCTGTTGAAAATGTAAATTTATCACTTTATCAAAATGAAGTGTTAGCCATAGTTGGAGAATCTGGTTGTGGGAAAAGTACATTAGCAACAACAATAATGGGATTACATAATTTTAACTTTTACAAAAGTTTCAGGAGAAGTAATTTTTGAAGGAAAAAATATCCTTAATTCAACCGAAGATGAGTACAATAAAATCAGAGGTGGAAAAATAGGAATGATATTTCAAGATCCCCTTTCTGCATTAAATCCGTTACAAAGAATAGGACAGCAAATAGAAGAAGGACTTATATATCACACTAAATCTAAATGCTGAACAAAGAAAAGAGAGAGCTTTTGAACTATTAAAAAGAGTTGGAATTGAAAAACCTGAAAGAATTTACAAACAATTCCCACATCAACTTTCTGGAGGAATGAGACAAAGAGTTGTTATAGCCATAGCTCTTAGTTGTAAGCCAAAAATATTGATAGCAGACGAACCAACAACTGCTCTTGATGTTACAATTCAAGCACAAATATTGGACTTGATTGCAGACTTACAAGAAGAAATAAAAGCTGGAATAATTTTAATAACTCATGATTTAGGAGTAGTAGCTCAAATAGCTGACAGAGTTGCTGTAATGTATGCAGGTGAAATAGTGGAACTTGCAACAAGTAAAGAAATTTTTACTAATCCTTTACATCCGTACACAAGAAGTTTGTTAAAGTCAATACCACAACTTGATACAAACGAAAATGATGAACTTCATGTTATCAAAGGTATGGTACCTTCATTAAAGAATCTACCAAGAAAAGGTTGTAGATTCTCAGCGAGAATACCTTATATTCCAAAAGAAGCACATGAGAAACATCCAGAATTTCATGAAGCATTTCCAGGACATTTTGTTAGATGTACTTGTTGGAAAACTTTCAAATTTCAGGAGGAAGATAAAAAATGAGTTTATTAGAAATTAAAAATTTAAAAGTACATTATCCTATCAGAGGAGGTTTTTTTAACAAGGTTGTGGATCATGTATATGCTGTTGATGGTGTAAGCATGGTAATAGAACAAGGAAAGACTTATGGTCTAATAGGAGAGTCTGGATCTGGGAAAATCTACTATAGGAAAGACAATAATAGGGACTAGAAAAAGGCAACTGCTGGAGAAATTTTATATAATGGAAAAAAATATACTAGATCCAAAAAGTTAGAAAAGAAATTAAAATTTCAATAGTGAAGTACAAATGATATTTCAAGACTCAATGTCAAGTCTTAATCCTAAAAAAAGAGTATTAGATATTTTGGCAGAGCCAATTAGAAATTTTGAAAAATTAAGAAAGGAAGCAGAAAAAGAAAAAATATATGAATTGCTTGAAATAGTAGGAATGCCACAAGATTCAATATATAAATATCCTCATGAATTTTCAGGAGGACAAAGACAAAGATTAGGAATTGCAAGAGCTATAGCTTGTAAACCTAAACTTATCATAGCTGATGAACCAGTATCAGCACTAGATTTATCAGTTCAAGCACAAGTTTTGAACTATTTAAAGAACATTCAAAGGGAATTAAATCTATCTTATATATTTATTTCACATGATTTAGGAGTCGTTAGACATATGTGTGACTATATTTATATTATGCACAGAGGAAAATTTACTGAAACAGGAACTAGAGAGGACATCTATAAGGATGCTAGACATATCTATACAAAGAGATTGATAGCTTCTATACCCTCAAATAAACCCTGAAGCTAGAGAAGAACTAAAGCAAAAAAGAGAAGATGTAGAAAAAAAGAATATGAAAAACTATATTCACAATTCTATGATGAAAATGGAAAAGTTTTATGATCTAGAAAAAAATTTCAGAAACACACTCTGTAGCAAGCTCTACAAAGATATAATTATAGAAAAGGACGGTAATAAATTATGTGGAAAACAATACTTAGAAGAGTTTTATTGATGATACCTCAACTTTTTTTGTATTAAGTTTGTTAATCTTTATTTTAGCAAAATTAATGCCAGGGGATGCTTTATCAGGAATGATAGATCCTACAGTTGATGCTGAAACAATAGAAAAAAATAAGATTACAATTAGGATATTATGATCCTTGGTATATACAATATTTTAGATGGGTAAAAAAATGCTTTTCATGGTGATTTAGGAATAAGTTATACTTATAAATTACCTGTATTAACTGTTATTGGAGCAAGAGCAATGAACAGTTTTTAGCTTATCTATCTTTAGCTTTAACTATTATGTACTGTATAGCACTTCCAGTTGGAATATTTGCAGGTAAGAATCAAGGTTCTAAATTTGATAAAGGGAGTTATACTATTTAACTTCTTTACATATGCAATACCTTCATTTGTAATGTACTTATTTGCTATATTATTATTTGGTTATAAATTAAAATGGTTCCCAACTATAGGTTCTGTTGATGCAGGACTTGTAAAAGGAACATTTGCATATTATATGAGTCGTTTACATCATATGATTTCTACCAGCTACGTGTATAGCTATTCTTAGTACAACAGGAACAATACAATATTTAAGAAATGAAGTAATAGATGCTAAAACAGCTGACTATGTAAAAACTGCAAGAAGTAAAAGGTGTTCCTATGAGAAAGGTTTATACAAAACACATATTTAGAAACTCTTTACTACCTATAGCTGCTTTCTTTGGATTCCAAATATCAGGACTTTTAGGTGGAGCAGTAATAGCTGAAAGTATTTTTAACTATCAAGGTATGGGAAAATTCTTCATAGAATCTATACTTACAAGAGACTATAGTGTAGTTACAACACTAATATTACTTTATGGATTACTTTTTCTTATTAGGTTCATTATTATCAGATATTACAATGGCAATAGTTGACCCAAGAATAAGAATAGAGTAAGGAGGAGATTTTATGGAAAAAAATATTAAGGATCCAGTTAAAAACAGAAAACCCAACAGGTTTTTTTCCGTTATAGTGAGAGAGTTTAAAAAGGATAAATTAGCACTTTTCTCTTTCTTTGCAGTAACAATATTTATAATAGCAGTGTTTGTTGCATCAATGTTTATTAATTTACAACAACTACAAACAGTTGATATTTTTAGAAAATATGAAGCTCCTTCTTTCAATAACTTTCTGGAATTTCTTTGGAAGAGATTCAGGAGGACGTAGTGTAATGGGATATGTTATTGTTGGAGCAAGAAACTCAATAACAATAGGAGTTATTATAACTATAGTAACAACATTTATAGGACTTTTTGTAGGTCTTTGTATGGGGTATTATGGTGGAAAAATAGATGCTTGGGGAATGAGAATAGTTGACTTCATCAGTATCATGCCTTCAGTTATGATCATTATAGTTTTTGTTAGTATAGTACCTAAATATGGAATTTTTCAGTTTATTTTGATTTTTAGTATGTTCTATTGGACAAGAACAACAAGACTAGCTAGATCTAAAACTTTATCTGAAACAAGAAGAGACTATGTAAATGCTTCTAAGACTATGGGAACTAGTGATTTAAAAATAATGTTTAGTGAAATATTACCAAATATTTCTTCAATAATTATAGTAAATGGGACTTTAGCACTAGCTTCAAATATAGGTATAGAAGTTGCTCTGTCTTTCTTAGGGTTTGGATTACCAGCAGCAACACCTTCATTTAGGAACATTGATATCTTATGCTTCTAAGCCTGAAATAATTCAATATAAGGCTTATGTATGGTTACCAGCAGCATTAGTTTTACTATTTATGATGTTAGGAATAAACTATATAGGACAAGCTTTAAGAAGAGCAGCAGATGCAAAACAAAGATTAGGATAACAATAGATATAATAATATAGAGAAAGGGTGAAATATATGAAAACAAAATGGTTAAAAGTGTTTGGCCTGTTTACTGGTTTACTGTTGTTAGCTTCTTGTGGAGATGTGAATGGAGGTTCAAAGGACGCAGGAAATGAAAAAGAACTTGTAGATGTTTCAGCTATTGAAAAGAAATATCCTTCTTATTTTAAAAATGATGCAGAAGCTGTTCAAGTAGATACTCTAAAAGTAGCTATAGTATCAGATTCTCCTTTTAAAGGGATATTTAATGGTTTCCTTTATTCAGATGCGATAGATAATAGATTTATGAAATATACTATGAATGGAGCTTTTCCCTATAGATAATGACTTAAAACTTATCTTAGATAGTGATGAAACTCCAATAAAAGTTACTATAAATCCAGAAGAAAAAAACTGTTACATATAAAATTAATCCAAAATTTAAATGGTCAAATGGAGACCCTGTAACAACTAAAGATATAGTAAAAACTTATGAAATATTTGCAAATCAAGATTATATAGTAAGTTCTAAATCTTTAAGATTTAGTAAAAAAATAGAAAAAGCTATTGTTGGTATAGAAGAATATAATGAAGGAAAAGGCTGATAAAATATCAGGACTTGAAGTTATAGATGACTCTACAATGAAAAATACATCTAAAAGAAGTAACTCCTTCTACATACTGGGGAGGAAATTTTTGCAGGAGAATTAATTAATGCAAAAGCAATTTGAAGGAATACCTATGGACAAAATTGCAGAATCAGATGCTTTAAGAAAAAAATCCTCTATCTTATGGATCTTACTATATTAAACAAATAGTACAAGGAGAAAAAAAGTTATATTTGAAGCTAACCCTTATTATTATAAAGGTGAACCTAAGATAAAAAAAGAATTGAAATGGAAGTTTTACCTTCATCTCAACAAGTTGCAGCTATGAAAGCGGGAAAATATGATATAATATTTGGTGCAAGTAATGATGTTTTTCCTGAAGTAGAAAAAAATTAGATAATATCAATATAGTAACTAAAAAAAGCATCTTATATGAACTATATCGCATTTAAATTAGGTAAATGGGATGCAGAAAAAAATGAAGTTGTAACAGATCCTAATTCAAAAATGTATGATATAAATCTAAGAAAAGCTATGGCTTATGCTATAGATAATGATGCAATTGGAGAACAATTTCATCATGGATTAGCTACTACAGCTAAATCACAACTTTCTCCATTATTCCCATCATTACATGATCCAAGTATAAATGGATATAGAATTGATATTGAAAAAGCTAAAAAAAGTTACTAGATGACGCTGGATATAAAGATGTTGATGGAGATGGAATAAGAGAAGGAAAAGATGGAAAACCTATTAAATTTACTTTTGCTATGATGTCAGGTGGAGATATAGCTGAACCTCTTTCACAATATTATTTACAACAATGGAAGTCTATAGGACTTAATGTTGAATTAGTTGATGGAAGATTATTAGATATCAATAACTTCTATGATAGAGTAGAAGCAGATGATCCTGCTATCGATTTCTGTTTAGCAGCTATAGGTTTTGGTTCAGATCCTCAACAAGTAAGTTTATTTGGAAAAACTGCAGGATTTAATATTTCACGTTATACTTCTGAAACATTAGATAAAGCATTAGCTAACACAGTGTCTCCAGAAGCTATAGACGATCAAAAGAGAGCAGAATTCTATAAAGAATATGAAAGAGTATTTATGGATGAAATCCCTGTAGTTCCTCAATTAAATAAATATGAATATTTAGTTGTAAATAAGAGAGTAAAAAAATGTTTGACTGGACAGAAAGTATGAGAGCTTTTGGAGAAGAATTTGACTGGTCTAAACTAGAAGTAACAGCTAAAGATCCTTTAGTTTCAGAAACAAAATTAAATAAAATAAAAATTATAATAAAATGTATTAGGAGGAAATAAAAAAATGAAATTTAAAAAAAGCCTTAGCTTTAATTAGTGGGATGCTATTACTAGCTTCTTGTGGTGGTATTAACGATGGAGGAGCTAAAGATGCACAAAAAGAAGCCGTTGATGTATCAACTGTTGAAAGTCAATACCCAAGTTATGTAGAAAATGAAGGGACTCCAGTGGAAACTTCGGTTCTAAAAGTTGCAGTAGTATCAGATTCACCTTTTAGAGGAATCTTTAACGGATTTTTATACAGTGATAGTTTAGATGGAAGTTTTATGGCAAGTACTATGAATGGAGCTTTCCCTATTGATGCAGATTTAAAAATAATATTAGACAGTGATGAAACTCCAATAAAAGTAAGTGTTAATCCAGAAGAAAAAGACAGTTACATATAAAAATTAATCCAAACTTTAAATGGTCAAATGGAGAACCTGTAACAACTAAAGATATAGTTAAAACTTATGAAATAATGGCTAACCAAGAATATATAACTAGTTCAAAAGTCATTAAGATATAATAAAAAAATAGAAAAGCTATTGTTGGTATAGAAGAATATAATGAAGGAAAAGGCTGATAAAAATATCAGGACTTGAAGTTATAGATGACTCTACAATGAAAAATTCATTTAAAAGAAATGACTCCATCTGTATACTGGGAGGAAATTTTTGTACCTGAGTTTGTAAATGCAAAACAATTTGAAGGTATACCTATGGATAAGATAACAGAATCAGATGCTTTAAGAAAGAATCCTTTATCTTATGGTCTTATGTTATAAAAAGAAATAGTTCAAGGAGAAAAAGTAATATTTGAAGCAAACCCTTATTACTATAAAGGTGAACCTAAAAATAAAAAGATTAGAAATGGAAATTCTACCTCCATCTCAACAAGTTGCAGCTATAAAAAGCTGGAAAAGTATGATATAGTTTTTAAAAAGTTAGTCCAGAAATATTCCCTGAATTAGAAAAAAATTAGATAATATCAATATACTAACTAAAAAAAGCTGGTTCTATGAACTACATCGCATTTAAACTTGGTAAATGGGATGATGAAAAGAATGAAGTTGTAACAGATCCTAATTCAAAAATGTATGATCTTAACTTAAGAAAAGCTATAGCTTATGCAATTGATATGGATGCAGTAAGTAAACAATTCTACCATGGATTGTCTACTCCAGCAAAATCACAACTTTCTCCATTATTCCCATCATTACATAATCCAGAAATAAATGGATTTAAACAAGATGTGGAAAAAGCTAAACAATTACTTGATGAAGCTGGATTCAAAGATGTTGATGGTGATGGAATAAGAGAAGGTAAGGATGGAAAACCTGTTAAATATACTTTAGCTATGATGTCAGGTGGAGAAATTGCTGAACCTCTTGCACAATACTATATCCAACAATGGAAAGCTATAGGACTTGATGTTGAATTACTTGATGGAAGATTATTAGATTCAAAGAACTTCTATAATAGAGTAAATGGAGACGATCCTGCAATAGATTTCTGTATAGCTGGTATAGGTTTTGGAACAGATCCTCAACAATTAGCTATATTTGGAAAAAATGCTAAGTTTAATATTTCTCGTTACATATCAGATAACCTTGAAGCAGCTTTAGATGCTACAGTTTCAAAAGATGCTATGAATGAAGAATACAGAGTAAAAGCTTATAAGGACTATGAAAAGGTATTTATGGAAGAAATTCCAGCTGTCCCTATATTAAATAAGTTAGATATCTTAGTTGTAAATAAGAGAATTAAAAAATATGATTGGAGACCAAATGTAGATGGAAAACCTAATACATTCAAATGGTCTATGATAGAAGTTGTAGCACCTCAACCAATTGTAGATTCTAAAAACTAACAATCAACAAAATTAAGGAGGTATAGATATGAATGGTAAACTAAAAAAACTGATTAGTTTATTTGCTGGAATGATGTTATTTGTATCTTGTGGAGATGTAAATGGTGGTAAAGCAGATGCAGCTAAGCAAGAAGTTAATCTAAATGAGATAGAACAAAAATATCCAGTAGCCTATAAAAATGAAGGTGAAGTAGTACCTGTAGATACTTTAAAAGTAGCTGTAGTATCAAGTTCACCTTATAAAGGAATTTTCAATGGATTTCTTTATTCAAGTAGTATAGACAATGATTTTATGCAATATACTATGAATGGAGCTTTCCCAACAAACCCTGATTTTACATTGGTATTAGATAGTGATGAAACTCCGATAAAAGTTACAGTTAATCCTGAGGAAAAAACAGTAACATATAAGATTAATCCAAAATTTAAATGGTCAAATGGAGAACCTGTAACAACTAAAGACATAGTAAGAACTTATGAAATTGTTGCTAACCAAGAATATATAACAAGTTCTTCATCTTCAAGATTTAATAAAAAAACAGAAAGAAAATAGTAGGAATACAAGAGTATAATGAAGGAAAAGCAGATAAAATATCAGGACTTGAAGTTATAGATGATTCTACTATGAAAAATACACTTAACAGAAGTAACTCCATCAGTTTACTGGGGAGGAAACTTTGTTAGTGAATTTGTTAATGCAAAACAATTTGAAGGTGTACCTATGGATAAAATCATAGAATCTCCTGCATTAAGAAAGAACCCTCTATCTTATGGGACCTTACTATATTAAAGATATAGTTCAAGGAGAAAAAGTAATATTTGAAGCTAACCCTTACTACTATAGAGGAGAACCAAAAAAATAAAAAAACTATAGAAATGGAAATCTTACCTCCATCTCAACAAGTTGCTGCAATTAAGAGTGGAAAATATGACATAGTATTCAACCCTGAATTAAATATTTTTCCCTGAAATAGAAAAATTTAGATAATATTAATATACTTGCAAGAAAAAGCAATGTATTTCAGTTACTTAGGATTCCATGTAGGTAAATGGGATGCTGAAAAGAATGAAGTTATAACAGATCCTAATTCAAAAATGTATGATATTAATTTAAAAAGAGCCATGGCTTATGCTATAGACAATGACAGTATTGCAAAACAATTTTATCATGGTTTAGCAATGAGAGCACCATCACCTATAGCTCCAATATTTACTCAATTACGTAATCCTGAAGTAGATGGATTTAAAATTGATATAGAAAAAGCTAAAAAAATACTAGATGATGCTGGATATAAAGATGTTGATGGAGACGGAATAAGAGAAGGAAAAGATGGAAAACCATTTAAAATTAATCTAGCTATGATGTCAGGTTCAGAAATACAAGAACCATTGAGCCAATATTATATTCAACAATGGAAATCAATAGGACTTAATGTTGAATTAGTTGATGGAAGACTTCTAGACTTCAACAACTTCTATGATAGACTTAAAGCAGACGATCCAGCAATAGACTGTTTCTTTGCTGCATTTGGTTATGGTACAGATCCTCAACAAATGAGTTTATTTGGAAAGAATTCTCAATTCAATAAATCTCGTTATACATCTGAAACTTTTGAAAAAGCTTTAGAAGCTCAAATTTCTCCAGAAGCTTTAGATGAAGCTAAGAGAATAGAAATCTACCATAATTATGATAAATATTTATGGAAGAACTACCAGTAGTTCCTCAATTAAATAAGATGGAATACATAGTAGTTAACAAGAGAGTTAAAGAGTATGACTGGAAATATGACACTGATATGAAGGAATTTGACTGGTCTAAGATAGAAGTTACAGCTAAAGAACCTATATCAGATTCAAAAAAATTAAAAAAATAAAATGGGGCTGTTTTTTTGCAGCTCCATTTTTTTATCTAAAGGAGTTTTATTAATGGAAAAAAAGGAACAATCATCAGAAAAAGGACAAGTAAAATATATAAATGAAGATGATTATAAAAAGAATTTTTTTGTAATTTCAGATTTACATGGTTATTATAATTTATTTTTTTAAAATTTTTTTAGAAAAAGTAAATTTACAGAAAGATGATTTACTTATAAATCTTGGTGACTCTTGTGATAGAGGAACACAATCTTACGAATTATATGTGAAGTATAATGAAATGATAAAAAGAAGGTTATAATGTACTACACTTATTAGGGAACCATGAAGATATGCTATTAACAGCAGTAAATACATTAGATGAAAGTAGCATAGATCATTGGTATAGAAATAATGGAGAAACAACAATAGAATCTTTTTAAAAAAACGTTACAGGCTTAACAAAAGAAGATTTCTATGATAAGGAAAAGAATAAATTTCTTGTTGATTTCTTATCAACTTTTTCCAACTCTTATAGTTTCAGATAAAACTATATTTGCTCATGCAGCATATAATCCTGATTTGAGTCCAGAAGAACAAGAGGAATATTTCTTAATATGGAATAGACAAAATTTCTGGGATAGAAATTTTCACTGGAAAAGGCTATATATTTTTGGACATACTCCTTCAAAAAAGGAAGACCACACTATAGTTTACTATTCTAATAACTGTGCTTGTATAGACTTAGGAACATATAAGTATCAAAAAAATGGTGGGAGTTGAAATAAAAGAGCAAGGAAGAATACTATATAGACTAATTTTTCATTTTAAAAAAAATAAATAAAAAAAAGAGCTTATTATAATAAAAAAAAGTAAAAAAAATAGTTCGTTACTGAGTTTCGTAACTCACTTATTTTTTTACTTTTACATCAGAAATTAAATATGTAAGCTCTTTTTATTATTAATTAGTCTAAGTATCCAAGTTTTTTTAACAAGCTCAGCTGTTAGAACTGCACCACCAGCTGCTCCTCTTAAAGTATTGTGAGAAAGTCCAACAAACTTTATAATCGAATAAATTATCTTCTCTTAATCTTCCCACAGTTATTTGCATTCCTTTTTTTCATTATCTCTATCAAGTAAAGGTTGAGGTCTATCATTTTTCTTCATAGTAATGGATAAATTCTTTAGGAGCTAGAGGTAAATCAGTTATATCTGATTTAAAGTTTTTTTAATTTTTTTCAATTAAAACTTCTTTACCAGGATTATTTTCTAGATTAAATGAAACACAAGCTAAGTGTCCATCTAAAACAGGAACTCTGATACATTGAGCTGAGAATTTCATAGTATCATTTAACTTGATTTCTCCATCTTCTATATTTCCAAATATTTTTAAAGGTTCAATTTCACTTTTTTCTTCTTCTCCACCTATGTATGGAATAATATTTCCTACCATTTCAGGCCATTCTTCAAATGTTCTTCCACTTCCTGAAATAGCTTGATAAGTACAGATACTAGCTTCTTTAATACCAAATTCTTTTTATTGCTGCAAACACAGGTACATAACTTTGAATAGAACAGTTAGGTTTTACAACTATGAAACCTTTTTTTAGTTCCTAATCTTTTTCTTTGTACATCAACTATGTCTAAATGTTTTGCATTGATTTCAGGTATTATCATAGGCACATCAGCTTTCATACGGTTAGCTGAGTTATTAGATACTACAACAACTTCTTCTTTTAGCATAAGCTTCTTCTAAAAGCAACTAATTCTTTTTTTATCTAAATTAACTGCACAGAAAATTAATTTAACACCATTTGCTACATTTTTAACATCCATAGCATCTTCAACTATGAAAATCCTTTTGTATATTCAGGTATTTTTCATATCCAATTTCCATTTATTAGCCATTAAATCTCCCATATCTTTTTTTCCTGCTGAATTTTTTTAGAAGCTGCTAATTTTACAACTTCAAAAATAAGGGTGATTTTTCTAAAAAGGACAAGAAGTCTTTGTCCCTACCATTCCTGTTGCTCCAACTACTGCGATTTTTTTGTTCTTTCCATTCTAAACATTCCTTTCTTTCCAAGTTGTTCCTTCTTTATCTACTTTAGTAAAGAGAACTTTCCAATTATATTTTTAAATTTTTTTAATTGTTCTTTTATAAGCTCTAGCTTAGTTTCATCAACCAATATATTTATTAAAGGTTGAACCACTACCTGAGATAAAAAAATCCATAGCTTTCAATATTTTCACAAATACTTCTTACTTCATCATATTCATGAATTAAATTTTTTTACGATATGGCTCATGAATTTTATCAGCTAGCACTTTCTTTAAAGTTTGTATATCATAAGTTTCAAAAGCTCTTAAAACTATTCCTAAACGACTTAGAGAGAATATAGCATCCTTCAAAGGTAAGTCTTTAGGCAGAGCTTTTCTTGCATCTGCTGTCTTAGTTTCAAAGTTAGGTATAAGAGCCATAAAATTAAATCTTTCATCTACATTATATTGAACAGATATAGCCTCATCATCTACAAGACAAGAAGCACATAGATTACCAAATATAGCAGGAGCTACATTATCTGGATGTCCTTCAAGTTCTGTTGCAATTTTTAAAATATCATTCTTATTTATTTCAGTTCCTGTCAATAAGTAAGCTCCAAATATACCAGCTACAACACAGGTAGCACTACTTCCTAAGCCTCTTGCAATAGGAGCTTGTTCTATTAAAGAGATTTTAACTCCATCTCATACTTTTTTTATTTAAGAAGTTTAAAGTCTTTTTAAAAAGCTATATAAACAAGGTTATCTTCATTACAAAATTCTTTTTCAAAACCTACAAAATCTAATTTATCATTTAATTCAAAATGAAAATATAGAATGAGTTTGTAAGGCAAGCCCTAGAGTATCAAAACCACAGGCTACATTAGCAGAGGTCATAGGTACTTTTACTTCAAACATTTTTTTCAGCCTCCAGAATATATTTAGCCATATCTTCTCTTTTTACTAAATCACTATGTCTTATTTCTTTAGAATTTAAGTTCTTTAGATTTTTCAGGAACAGGCACTTTTGTAAATTCATATAGTTTTTTTCCATCAATTTGAATTCATCTTCATCTGTTATATTTAAAACTGCATTAGCAACACTAGTACAGAATTTATATGGAGAAGCAGTTGATAAATACAACAGTTTCACCTTCTAAATTTTTGTTCAAGCATAACTTTGTATGCAACAGCTGTATGAGGATCTAGTAAATATTTTTTTCTTCTTCCCAAACTTTTTTTAATCACTTGAGAAGTTTCTTCATCACTAGCATAACCACTTCCAAATTCTGCTTTTAATTTAGCAAGTATATCGGCATTAACTTGATATTTACCATTTTGTTTTTAATTCATCCATTAAAGATTTTATATACTTTATCATCAGAACCACTTAAATCATAAAGTAATCTTTCTAAGTTACTTGAAATTAAAATATCCATACTAGGAGAAATTGTTTTTTTAAGAATTCACGATTTCTATCATAGATACCTGTTGTTAAGAAAGTCATATAAAAACATTATTTTTGTTACTTGCACAAACTAATTTATTAACAGGTAGACCTAATTTTTTTGCATAGTATCCCAGCTAAGATATCTCCAAAAGTTTCCAGTAGGTACAACAAAATTTATTTTTGTCCCCTAAGTTTATTTTTATTATTTTTTTACTAAATCAATATAGGCAACGATATAGTAAACTATTTGAGGAGTTAAACGTCCTATATTTATAGAGTTAGCACTTGAGAATTTTTTTATTTCCCTAATTTTCTTTTTGTAAGTCTTCATCTAAGAAAATATTTTTTTACAGCAGTTTGAGCATCATCAAAAGTTTCCTTCTATAGCACAAACCTTTAGTATTTTTTTCCTTCTTGAGTTCTCATTTGTAATTCTTGAATTTTACTTACTCCATTTTTAGGATAGAAAACAATAATTTCAGTTTGGTCTACATCTTTAAAACCTTCTAAGGCAGCTTTTCCTGTATCTCCACTTGTAGCTGTCAAAATTAAAATTTCTTGGTCACTTCCTTCAAGAGCTAATTGAATTAGATAAGGTAATAATGTTAAGGCAACATCTTTAAAAAGCACTTGTAGGGCCCATGAAATAGCTCTAAAACATGAGCATCTTTTAATTCAACAAGAGGAGTAACTTTTGAAGTTGAAAACTTGCTATATGCTTTTTTTCTATCACAGACTTTAATTTACTCTCATCAAATGAAAAAAATAATTTTTAAGACTTCAAAAGCAATATCTGTATAAGATTTATCTAATAAATTTTTTTAAATCTATTTTTTCGTTGAAGTTTTTCTAAAACAAAAAGTCCACCATCCTCACTTAAACCTTGTAAAAGAGCTATTTTGTCTTTTTTTGTAATCGTATTATTTCTTGTACTTCTATAATTCATAATAATCTCCTTGATATGATTTTTCCTTATATGATACAATATTCTTCATAAAATTACAATACAAATATGATAAAAAAATTTGGGAAGGTGTTAAAAATGAGAAATAGCAATTTTTAGGTTTTGGAACAGTTGGAAGTGGAGTTTATGAGATAGCAAAAGACTCTAAAGAATATTGAAGTGAAGAAAAGTTCTTGAAAAAGATTTAAGTAAAAATAGATATAGCTACTGATAATTATGATGAAATTATCAATGATAAAGAAATAGAATTAGTTGTTGAATGTATGGGAGGATTACATCCTGCTTATGAATTCATTATGCAAGCTTTAAAAAAAGTAAAAAAATCTGTTGTAAGTGCTAACAAGGCAGTTATAGCAAAAATATTTAGATGAATTTTTTTACAAGCTGCTAAAAGAAAAATAATGTTGAGTTTCGTTTTTGAAGCAAGTGTTGGAGGAGGAATTCCTTGTCTTGCAGGTATTCAAAAAAATTCGTCGTGTAGAAAATATAGATAAATTTTTATGGAATTTTCAATGGTACAAGTAACTTTATCTTAGATAATATGTATAGATTTGAAAATGAAGTTTTTTACAACTTTAAAAACAGCTCAAGAATTAGGTTATGCTGAAGCAGATCCTAGTGCTGATATAGATGGATATGATGTAACTAACAAGGTTATTATAAGTTTCTGCTTTTAGCTTATGATGGTTTTCATTAAAAATGAATTTCCTTGTTTTACTATGAGAAATATAACTAAAGAAGATATCCTATATTTTAAGAAAAAAATGGTTTAATAGCTAAATACATTGGAGAAGCAACAACTGTTGGAAATGAATATGAAGCTTCAGTAATGTTAAATTTATTCCCAACAAATGCTTTAGAAGGAAATGTTTTTAAGTAACTATAATATTGTTACTGTACAATCTCATACTATGGGAGAAGTAAAATTCTATGGTCAAGGTGCAGGAAAATTACCAACTGCTAATGCAATAATTCAAGATATCTTAGATATACAAGCAAATATTTCTTTCAATCCCTATTTCAATAGAAAAGAAATATTCTTATTCAGCTAAATTATTCAAACATAGATATGTACTTCGTTCAAATGAAGAATTAAAAAGGTGAATTTGATAAAATAGAAAAAAAGATGGAAATAACTTCTATCACTATACAAAAAGAAATTACTCAAGCAGATTTATTAAAAAGTGATTGAAGGAAAAAGATTGTCTTGTTACTAAAAGTTAAGTGAGGTGTTAGCATAATGTTAAAAGTTGCAAAATTTGGAGGAAGTTCTGTTGCAAGTGCAGAACAGTTTAAAAAAAGTTAAAGAAATAGTTAAGATGGACTCAAGTCGTAAATTTGTTGTTGTAAGTGCTGTTGGAAAAAGCAGATAAAGATGATAATAAAATAACAGATTTATTATATCTTTGTTATGCACATATAAAATATAATATGAATTGTGATGCAGTTTTTTTAGTATAATTGAAAAGAAATTCTGTGATATAGCTAAAGAACTAAATTTACAATTTGATATCAAAGGGAGAACTTGCACAATTAAAAAGAAAAAAATTAGATCAAAAAAAGTGTATCAGAAGAATATTTAGTTAGTCGTGGAGAATATTTGACAGCACTTTTAATGGCAGAATACTTAGGTTATAAATTTATAGATGCTAAAGATGTAATTTTCTATAATTATGATAACACTTTTGATTATATTAAGAGTGAACAAGCATTCCAAGAAATAACTAAGACAGGGGAAAACTTTATTATACCAGGTTTCTATGGTTCTTTCCCTAATAAAGATGTTAAACTTATGACTCGTGGAGGAGGAGATGTTACAGGAGCGATTGTTGCTAGCCTTGCTAATGCAGATGTCTATGAAAACTGGACAGATGTTTCAGGAGTTTTAATGGCAGATCCAAGAATAATTCCTAATCCACTTCCTATTGAAGTTATAAACTATAATGAACTTAGAGAACTTTCATATATGGGAGCAAGTGTTTTACATGAAGAAGCAGTATTCCCTGTTGCTTTAAAGAAAATTCCTATACAAATTCGTAACACAAATAGACCTGAAGATGTAGGAACTATAATAAATAATAGTGATGAAGGAGCATTTAAACATGTAATCACAGGTATAGCAGGTAAAAAAGATTTCTCTATTATCACAATTAGAAAAGTTCGTATGTCTAATGAGGTAGGTTTAATAAGAAAGGCTCTAAGTGTTTTTGAGGACTATAATGTAAGTATAGAACATATTCCAAGTGGAGTTGATTCATTCTCTGTTGTAGTTGAAACTAAAGCAGTAAAACCTTTTGTTCATGAACTTATGGGAAGACTTAAAAAAGTTACTTCAGCAGGAGAAGTTACTTTAACAACTGAAATCTCTTTAATTGCTACAGTAGGATTAGGAATGAAGAATTATAAAGGATTATCAGGAAGATTATTCTCTGCAATAGGTAAAGCAGGAATAAACATAGTTGTAATTTCTCAAACAAGTGATGAAATTAATATTATAGTTGGAGTACATAATTCAGATTATGAAAAGAACTATAAGAACTATTTATTATGAATTTCAATCCTCAATAATTAGGAGATTTTATGAAAAAGAATTTTTATTATCTATATTTTTTTATTATATTTTTACTAAGTTCCTTTAATCTTTTTGCAGAAAGAGAAGTAGATATTGATAAAATTAAATATGATGACAAAAAAAGAACTTGGATATGTAGAAGGTGAAAAAGAACCCTTTTACAGGAATAGCAAAAGATTATTATGAAGATAAAAGTTTAAAAGTTGAATTTCCATATAAAAATGGAAGAATTGAAGGAAAAGCAAAAAGCATATTATCCCTAGTGGTAAGTTTAAATCTGAAGCATTTTTTTGTTGATGATTTATTACAAGGAAAAATCAGTAGGTTATTATGAAAGTGGAAATTTACAGTATGAAGATAATTATAAAGATGATGAATTAGATGGATTAATAAAAGAATATTATGAAAATGGGCAAATAAAAAAAGTGAGATGTATTATAAAAAGCGGTAATTTAGATGGACCTGCAACAGAATACTATGAGAATGGGACAAGTATATATCCAAGAAAAGTTATAAAGATGGAGAATTAGATGGAGAATCATTTAACTTCAATGAAGATGGAAGTTTAAAATCAAAAAGCAGTTTATCAAAATGGAGAATTAGTTGGTGATATAGTTCAAGGTGGAGTTGGAAGTGTTGTAGCAGGTGATGTTCCAGATACAGAAGAAATTTTTTGTATCAACTGAAAATGAAAATATTGAAAAATAAGGTTAAATATTATACAACTATTTTTTTGCCTTTTGGAACTGTTATAATAGGTCTTATAACTTTTTTACTATTTTTTTAAGATGTTTACAGCTTTTTCCAAAAACTAAGTCATTTAACTGATGAACAAAGAAGTAGAATCTTTAAAAATTTTTAATGAAACATGATGAAGGAAATAAAGAACTTTTTCTCATCTTATACTTTGAATGGAGTAGGTTCAAGTTATTATAGAGTAGCTTCTATGATGGTAGATAATGAAAAAGGTTTATATCTATGCTAAAAATGCTTTTCATTTATATATTTACCAACTCCAATAACTTTTGGTTATC